>TARA_R110002050_G_scaffold917_3_pt1 | contig 19613 bp, 22 predicted proteins | sample TARA_R110002050 | Tara Oceans TARA_R110002050 (sample SAMEA4396988) | marine metagenome | biome: Polar Biome; feature: [DCM] deep chlorophyll maximum layer (ENVO:01000326); material: water (ENVO:00002006), including particulate matter (ENVO:01000060) such as... | depth 25 m
CTATCAATTAAAAGTGCAAAGCAATACGGTACAACGCATTACGGAAGCCATTCAGCTTGTAGAGCCGAGAAATACCCTGAGACGCGGCTATAGCATTAGTCGCCATAATGGCCAAGCAATAAAAAACAGCAAGGAACTAAAGATAGGCGACGAAATTGAAAGTACCCTCTTTAAGGGAAAAGTAATTTCCGAAGTAAAAAGAATTGAAAATGAGTAAGACCAAAATTAGCTATGATGCCTCTTTCGAGGAATTGCAAGAAATAATGCAGGATTTACAAGAAGATGAAATTTCGGTAGATGAGTTAACGGCCAAGGTAAAGCGCGCGGCCGAACTTTTAAAAATGTGTAACCAGATTTTACGCGATACCGAAAAAAACGTGGGTGATTTAATTAAGGATCTAGGTCTGTAAAAACGCATCTTGGCTTGACCAAAAAACAGGCGGCCCGAAGCCGAACCGCCTGTTTTACATTCTAAGTTTATTTATTCAAACTCATTAAGCGTACGCGTAATAATTTCCACACACTCCATTAATTGTTCTTCGGTCATAACCAAAGGCGGAGCAAAACGGATAATATTTCCGTGCGTAGGCTTGGCTAAAAGACCATGATCGCGCAAGCGCAGGCAGATATTCCAAGCGGTATCGCTTTCGGGAGAGTCGTTAATCACAATCGCATTGAGTAAGCCTCTACCGCGTACTTTAGAAACCACTTTGCTCGTATCTATATACTTATTAATCTCAGAGCGGAAAATCTCTCCTAAACGACGAGCGTTTTGCGCTAATTTTTCATCCTTTACTACTTCTAAAGCCGCCATGGCAACTGCTGCTCCCAGCGGGTTTCCTCCAAAAGTAGAACCATGTGTTCCCGGTTTAATCACATTCATAATAGGATCATCAGCCAAAACAGCTGATACTGGATAAACACCACCACTTAAAGCCTTGCCTAAAATTAAAATATCAGGTTTCACATAAGTAGCTTCCTGACGTTCACAATGTCCTTCACAAGTACAAGAACCGCAAATGGCCAACAGAGCGCCAGTCCGTGCAATTCCCGTTTGAATTTCGTCGGCAATAAAAGCTACATCGTGCTTATGGCATAGGGCACGCGCTTCACGTAAATAATTCGCATCTGGGGTAACCACTCCTGCTTCCCCCTGAATAGGCTCTACTAAAAAGCCCGCTACATGTTCGTCTTCTAAAGCCTTTTCTAAAGCGGCTAAATCGTTGTAAGGAATCTTTTCAAAACCGGGGGTATAGGGACCAAAACCTGCGCGAGCTTCTTCATCATTTGAAAAAGAGATAATGGTAGTGGTTCGTCCGTGGAAGTTGTTTTCCGCCACTACTATTTTGGTACTAACTTCTGGGTAACCTTTCGTTTCTTGAGCCCATTTGCGACAAATTTTTATCGCTGTTTCTACCGCTTCTGCGCCTGTATTCATCGGTAGGATTTTATCGTAACCGAAATAATCGGCCATATACTTATCGTAATCGCCTAGTTTAGAATTGTAAAAAGCGCGACTGGTAAGGGTTATTTTTTCGGCCTGTTCTTTTAAAGCTCCAACAATACTAGGATGACAATGTCCTTGATTTACAGCAGAGTAAGCAGATAAGAAGTCGAAGTAACGCCTTCCTTCCACGTCCCAAACATAAACACCTTCGCCGCGATCTAAAACCACAGGTAAAGGATGATAGTTATGGGCGCCGTATTTGTTTTCGAGGTCCATTAAAGACTGTGAAGCTGATTTCACATGAGAATCGTGCATGAGAGATATTTTAAATTTTGATGTGTCTTCGGGCCGCAAATTAGGTAATTTTGCGCGCTCTATGGCACAAAGACACTTTTACCACCGACATCAGATTGTAGATTTAACAATTAATGATTTAGCCTTTGAAGGAAAAGGCATTGCAAAGATTGATAATGAGCAGGGACGCTATATTGTATTTGTCTCGAACACCATTCCCGGGCAAAAAGTAAAGGTGCGCATTAGTAAGGCAAAACGGCAATATGCCGAAGCCAATTTAGTGGCTGTTTTAGAAAAAAGTCCGCTGGAACAAGAACCGCAATTCCATGCAATTCCGGGTGCTCCCTATATCAATTTGCCGCTTGATAAGCAGTATGGCTACAAGGAGAAAAACACGCTGGAACTTTTTCGCCGTATAGGAAAAATTGAAAATGTAGAAGCGCTTTACGATGAGTACTTACCTTCTCCCCGCTCTTTCCACTATCGCAATAAAATGGAGTATTCTTTTGCAGCAGTAGTTGCCGAAGGCAACAATTTAGTGGATGGCTTTGCCCTCGGTTTTAAAAAGCGAGGCCAATGGCTAGCGGTAGAATCCCTGCAAGGTGATTCGGGAATTTTTGATACGCAGGTCGAGAACTTCCTACCTCGATTAGAAAGCTACTTTAAAGAGCGTGGTTTTAGTGCTTGGCATGGACGTTTACACAGCGGTTTCTGCCGTATGTTAGGGGTTAAAAAGTCTTACAGCCAAGATAAACTGCTTATCAATTTCATGAGCAGTAGTAGCGAATTGGATCGATTTGATAGCAAAGAATTTACCCAGCTTTTCCAAGAAGAATTTGGCGACCGCATTGGTGGTTTGGTGCATACCGTGAACGACGATATTGGCGACCGGCCCAATGCGCATGAAGGAGAGCGACATATTTTAATTGGTGAAGACCAAATTGAAGAAAGCATTTCTGGATTGAACTTCAAAATCAGCATTGAAAGCTTTTTTCAAACTAATCCCGCTTCCGCAGAAAGGTTGTATAAAAAAGCCTTGGACTATGTTTTTGAAAAAGAGATCGACCATTTACCCTATGTTTTAGATCTGTTTTCAGGCACAGGGACTATTACCCAATTATTAGCGCAAAGAGCCAATAAGGCAAAGGTGATAGGAGTTGAACTGGTGGAACAAGCGGTTGAAGATGCTAAAATTAATGCCAAAGCTAATGGTTTTGAAGATTTGCAATTTCACGCTTCAGATGTAGGACAGTTTCTGTTGAAGCATCCCGAATATCAAGGCAAAATCAACACCTTAACACTCGACCCCCCACGTGCAGGAATTGCCCCTAAAACCTTACGCAAGGTAATTCGTTTACAAGCCGAAAGAATGGTTTATATTAGTTGTAATCCGGCAACGCAGGCACGTGATATGGCCATTTTAGCAGAAGCAGGTTATGCCTTAAAGAAGTTCAGCTTAGTAGATCAGTTTCCCCACACAGCGCATATTGAGAGCATCGCACTTTTCGAAAGGATTTAGTCGTTAAAGAAACCACTTAAAACCCGTCGTAATCCTTTCACCATTAGGAATACCGCTATTAGCATTATTACTATGCTAATTATAACCCAAAGGTAATTTCCATTTCGCAAAGCTGGCATTCCCAGTCCCACATACAAGGCGGGGCCGCTAAATACTAAGGGCAGCGCCACGGCTAGAAAGCGAATGCCCTCGCCTATTTTTTGTTTGTCTGATTCCATCTCTCAAAATTAGGAAAAAGGGGGAGCATAATTACAAATCTGCACTCTATCTCATTAGGAGTCCAAATAAAGTGCTTTGGAAAATACTAGAACTGGAGAGATATACCTAACAGATGAAAAGCCGCATAGAGTTTTTTAAAGAGCCTTACAAAATGCTTAACCTTGATATCAAAGTGCTTAACAACTTCCGGTAAAATTTTTAGGAAAAAAATTGGGCTGCAAATTTCTGAATTGATAAATTGCTATCTTCGATTTTATAAATCAATCTAAATTTTTACCAATGAAAAGAATTATCAATTTTGTTTTAGCATTCAGTATCTTATTAAGCGTTACCTCCTGCTTTGGAGAGTTTGCTCTAGTAAGAAAGGTATACGAATGGAATGAGGATGTAGTAGATAACAAAGTAGCTCAAACATTACTCTTCTACGGGTTAAATATTATTCCCGTTTACGGTATTGCTGGATCAATTGATTATTTCATCCTAAACCTAATTGAGTTTTGGTCAGGGTCAAACCCAGTAGCTATGGCACCTGGTGAGGTTGAAGAAGGCACCATGAACATTGACGGCGAAGAATATAAAGTTTTCGCTAGTCAAAACAGATTTGACATTCAAGATGCGGACGGTTCTACTATCACGAGCTTGGTGTTTAGCCCAGAGTCTAACACTTGGTCTAAAACAGAACACAACCAAGAAGTTCCTCTTGTACAATACATCAGCATTGATGGTAGCAATGAAGCACTTGTTTTTCAAGAAGGAGAGGCTGTGGCTAGTTTCAACTTAGAAGAAAACTACAGCAAAGAAGAAGTATCTACTAAACTGCACGAAGCTACACTTAGCGCCTGCAAGTAAAATAGTAACCTTATTTAAGAAGCCTCGATTAAAAAATCGGGGCTTTTTTTTTTGCGGAAATTTGAGATAGCAATAGTCACGGTAGATTACCGAAAACGTAGCAACAAAGCTTTCGCTTTCCGTGTCTTTTTTAGACGGAATTTTCATCTTTGTAAAATGACGAAAAAGGTACACTGGGGCATTTTGGGTTTAGGTAAAATTGCCCATAAATTCGCCCACGATATTTTACGTAGTGAAGGGTCCCATTTACAAGCCGTGGCATCTCGTTCACTCGAGAAGGCAGAGGGATTTAAGGCAAATTACCAGGCCCAGAGCGCTTATGGATCTTACCAAGAACTTTTACAAGATGAGAAAGTAGATATTGTCTATATCGCCTTACCTCACAGTCATCACTATGAGTTTAGCATGCTCGCACTGCAACATAATAAAGCGGTGCTCTGCGAAAAACCGATGGGACTAAATCCACAAGAAGTGGAAACCCTACAAAAAGAAGCAAGGGCGCGAAACCTCTTTATAATGGAAGGCATTTGGACCCGTTTTATCCCGGCCACCCAAAAGCTTATGAGCCTTTTGGCAGATGAGCTTATCGGAAATATCATCTCGCTTAAAGCAGATTTTGGCTTTAAACCTGATTACATTCCAAGCTCACGACTTTTTGATCCCGCTTTAGGCGGCGGCTCCCTCTACGACGTGGGCTTTTATCCATTATACCTTAGTTTATTGGCCCTAGGTGAGCCAGAGAAAATTAAGGCATTTGCGCGGTACAGCGACTCTGGTGTGGATAGTCATTGCCAAATGCTTTTGCAATTCCGCGATGGAGCTCTAGTCCAATTGGAGTCAAGCTTTGAAGTCCAAACTCCCACGGAAGCGCATATTTACGGAACTAAAGGTTCTATCCGAGTGCACTCACGTTTTCATCATCCTGAAAAAATCACCCTTAGTTTAAGCGATGGAAAGAAAGAAGAATTTGAGATAAAATACCGCGGTAATGGCTATGTACACGAAATCGAAGCGGTAAGTCAAAACTTTATGGATGGTAAGACTGAGAATGAAGTTTTACCCCATCGAGAATCGCTACAACTCGCTCAGTTATTGGCACGAGTTAAAAATGAGATAAACAATTAACAAAAATCAAAAGCAATTATGTCTAGGTAAAAGTCTTGACTAATTTTTTCGCCTTTTTCATTTAGCGCTGGAATCCAAGCAGGCATGTCTTCGGTTGTTTTAATAAGAAAGTCTGTTAATTCTTTATACGATGAACATTCTTGTAGGCGGGGATTTTCGACTTTTCCTTCTTCATTGATGGTAAAGACCACCTTCATGCCAACTAATTCTTTAAATGAGATGCTTTCGGCTTTGCTGAGACTAGCGTCTCTAAAATAAGTATTCATTCCATTTTCTCCTTCTGCGTAAGCGGCTGAACGCGAAGGTTCTACCGTAATTTCGAAGTACATCGTTTTATCTTCCAACCTATGAGTCAAGGCATTTTTCGAGATAAAATCAATTTCAAGCTTAAACTTATCCGAAGCGGTTAATGCCTGGATAAGCAATTTCTGATCTTTATTTAGCTGTTCGTCTTTCCCAAAACAAGTCTTGCCTTGAGCGCTTAATCGCACTTCCCTATATTCCTCAATATAGTCTGCCGGATAGGCACGCATCAAGTCGCTTAGAGATTCGGCACCTTTTAACTGGACCAAACTTACGGGGTGAACAAAAGTTGGCTTAGCCTCAAAGCTTAAAAGTAGGTTGCCCTCTGGATTAATATACTTTTTATTATTTATGAGCTTGGAATCGATGTCTACATCTGTGAGATCCACAGTATTACTTTTTAAGGTTTTCTCAGCCAATGCATTGCTAAAAGCAATAGCACATGGTAAAAGTCCAAAAAGCACTAGCAAACGAACTGTTCTGTTAATTTTCATTTCATTTTTTTTAATTCCTTCGAAACTATAAAACCGTCTGAAATGGAATAGTAAGTTGAGGTAAATTAGTGTAAACGCTAAGTAAAACTTAGTTTTGAATTCAATCAAAACTTAAAAATTTTTAAACCTCTATGGCAGAAACATCTAGACTTAGTGTAGCTGAAATAAAGACAGAACTAAGCACGATTGCTCCACAATGGCAAGTAGTAGACGAGACTTTGCAAAGGTCTTTTACCTTTCGAGATTTTGCAGACGCCTTTACTTTTATAACCGCTATTGCTTTGGTCGCCGAAAAAAATCAGCATCATCCGAATTGGGAAAATAATTACAATAAAGTTAATATCAAACTGACTACCCACGATGTAGGTGGACTGAGTCAACTCGATTTCAAACTGGCTCAGGCAATTGATTCATTTGCACCTGAAAATTAAAAAAGAGTGGCCTCATGTTGCGGGGCTTAATTCTTATTCAGAATTAGCTTCTTCCTTAATCCATCAACTATATTTGCAGCTCAAATACTTTTAATGGGAACACAGGTATTAGATCATCAGGCCGTCTGTAGTAAAATAAGCCGTATTGCTTGGCAAATTTTCGAAGAGTTTAGCGACGAGAAACAAATATTTATCGCTGGAATTGCCGAAAGAGGCTATCTTTTTGCTTCCTTATTGAAGGAGGAGCTTGATAATATTTCAGACTTAAACTGCAGTTTGCATCGCTTAAGTTTCGATAAGAGTAACCCCCTGGAAGACCAACCTATTTTAAATCCACCAATCCTCGACTTTAAAGATGCCAATGTTGTATTGATAGATGATGTATTAAAGTCAGGCTCCACTCTAATATACGGAGTACGCTATTTCCTAAACTTCCCACTTAGTGTTATGAAAACGGTGGTTTTGGTAGATCGAAATCATAAACGCTACCCGGTAAAAGCCGACTTTAAAGGCCTTAGTCTTTCTACTTCTTTGCAAGAACACGTAAACGTTTTTATCGAAGAAGAACCCTTTTCAGTAGAAGTTTCTTAAAACATTCCTGAAAAGAAGCCTTATTTTACTTACTCCTGTATTAGAACACTTGAACTGCTCTAGGCTTGAGAGAGTGAGAATTCGCGATTTGCACTTAGTTTATTGTTGATGGGGAAAACCCACATTAAACCCTTAAAAAGGGTCTAATGATGGGATATGCTGGCAATTATTCAAGATAATAAAACGTATATTTGTTGGGAAATACTTACCTTATCGGTAATAAACCTACTTAATGATGGGATATACTAGCAAAATATGGGCGGAAATGTCAGATCTCGAAATTGTACGTCATATCGGGTCTGCTATTAAAAGTCTCCGTCTAGGCCAAAATAAAACCCAAGCCCAACTCGCCGAAAGTGCAGGCCTTAATCGTTGGACTATCAGTCAAATTGAAAAGGGTGAATCGATCAGCTTAAATAGCTTAATCCACATTTTACGTGCCTTAGATAGCCTCCAAATATTAGAAAACTTTAGTAGCGAGGAAGAAATAAGTCCTCTCGAATATGCCAAACTCAAAAAGCAAAAACGCCAACGGGTAAGGCCTTATCCTAGCGGTTCACCTTCTGTAAATGAAGAGTTACCCGAATGGTAGATATTGCTGAAATAAAAATTTGGGGTGAATATGTTGGGGCCCTACGTTGGGATGAAAGTAAAAAACTCGCTTTTTTTCAATATGCGCCGCGTTTTCTCACTAAGGGTTGGGACCTCGCTCCTATTAAAATGCCACTTAGTCAAGGTTCTGCTATCCACAGCTTCCCTGAATTGAGAATGTCTAAGCAGTCGAGTGAAGATACCTTTAAAGGGCTACCTGGCTTGTTAGCTGATTCCTTACCCGATAAATACGGACACAGCCTTATTAACTCTTGGTTGGCCCAGCAAGGTCGCGCCGCCAATAGCATGAACCCGGTGGAGAAATTGTGCTTTATTGGTCATCGCGGTATGGGTGCCTTAGAGTTTGAACCTGCTCGAGTAAAAGGCGGATTAAAAAGTTTTAGTCTGGAAGTTTCCAGTTTGGTAGAAATAGCCAAAAAAATTAAAGACGAAAGAAGTTCTTTTAAAAGCGACTTAAATACTGCTGAACACGAAGATTTAAAGGACCTTTTCAAAGTGGGGACCTCTGCCGGTGGAGCGCGTCCCAAAGCTATTATTGCTTTTAATGAAAAAACGCTCGCCGTGAAATCCGGTCAAGCCCAGGTGCCAAAAGGATTTGAGCATTGGCTTCTCAAACTAGATGGCGTTAGCAGCGCGCAATTTGGAGAAAGTAGTCATTGGGGACGAGTAGAATATGCCTATTACCTCATGGCATTGGACTGCGGCATTGAGATGAATAAATCGAGATTACTAGAGGAAAATGGCCGGGCACATTTTATGACCAAACGTTTCGACCGAGAAGGAAATATTAAGCACCACATTCAAACCCTTTGCGGCTTACAGCACTACGATTACAACGAAATGTACTCCTTTAGCTACGAACAGGTTTTTCAAACCATGCGACAATTGCGACTAAGCTATCCCGAGGCGGAGCAGATGTTTAGGCGTATGGTGTTCAATGTATTAGCCACTAACTACGATGATCACACTAAAAACTTTTCCTTTCTCCTAAAAAAGGATCAGAAATGGAAATTAGCTCCCGCCTACGATCTTTGCTTCTCTTTCGATCCCGATAACCACTGGGTTAGCCAGCAAACCCTTAGTGTAAATAACAAAAAGCTAAACATTAGTGAAGCCGATCTACTAAAAGTGGGAAAAGAAAATTCGATTAAGAAAGCGCCGCAAATAATTAAGGAAATAAATGCAGTGGTAAAAAATTGGCAGAAATATGCAGAGCAAGCAGTGGTACAAAAGCGACTGGCCGATTATATCGGAGCCAATTTGAATACTCTAAACCTTCGCTAAACGGGCCTTCTGTTTTTTACGTGCTTCCACCTCTTGGCGCCAGTATTTCGGGTGAATAATTAACATACCAAAGCTTTCCCCTGGCTGCTTACCTAAGTGCTTGTGGTGCATTTTATGCGCTCTTAAAACGGCGGCTAGGTAAAGACTGTTTGTGTTTTTAAACCAAGTGAAACGGCGATGAATCCACACTTCATGGACCAAGAAATAGGCGAAACCATAAATGGCAATTCCCGCACCAATACTCACCGAAATCCAGTTAGTATTCATCATACCCAGCATAATGCAAAGCCATGAGGGAATGGCGAAAATCAAGAAAAAAGCATCGTTCTTCTCAAAAAAACCAGGCTCCTTAACGTGATGGTCTTCGTGTAAAAACCACAGCAAACCGTGCATCAGATATTTATGCGTGAACCAAGCCACATATTCCATGGCCCAAAAAGTGGCTAAAACAAGTAAAGCTACCCAATACCAAGTCATAGGGATAAATTGAGAATTAAGAAAAACAAAAATATCATGGGCAAATACCATTTGGCTATTGCATTGCTTTCGCTTTGCAAAGATCGCGGAAATAGCAGTTGCACCAAAAAAGAAACCCCTAACCAACCGAAATAGTTCTCTATGGGGATAATACCATTCTCCCATTGCCAAAAACCTAAGTTGGCGGATATGGGCTCAATAAAGAAATCGACACAAACCATTAGTAGGCTGGCTAAAAGTGCTTGCGCAAGATGATTTTTCAACCAGCGATTTACCCAAAGACGCGAAGCATAAGCCATTAAAAACCAATTCACACCAATCAACACGGGCACCTCAATAATTTTCGGACCAAGATTTTGGAGATACTGGTAATTACCAAAGGGAAAACCCGTTTGAGTACCTAACAATTCGGCCAAATAACCGATTAAAAAACTGATTAAAAAGAAAATAGTTAAGCTGCGCATCTTGGTGGCAACCCCAAAAACAAAAGCGGTTGCGATTAGCAAATTTAAAGGGGTAAAACTGGCCCAAAAATCGGTATCAGACCAACTGATAACTAGGACTCCAAAAAAATGAATAACCCCAAGTGCCCAAAGTCCATAACGATTTACAAAATTTTGCAAGCTGCTAAGCATAATCAGTTTTAATAATATTGGCGCTAATTTGAGCACTCAATAAGCAGAGGGGAATTCCTCCACCCGGATGCACGCTTCCGCCGCAAAAGTACAAGCCTTTAATTTTCTTGGTGAAATTCGGATGGCGCAAAAAGGCCGACATGGTATCGTTAGACCCAGCGCCATATAATGAGCCCTGATAACTAGATGTTTTAGACTCAATGCTACGCGGGTCGAGAATCTCCTCAAAGTCAATTAAATCTGCTATGGGCTTATTTAAAATACGACTCAATTTGGCTAGAGTATTCGCACGTACCTTCTTAATTATCGTATCCCAATCCTGCCCTGTATTGCCAGGAACATTAATCATTACAAACCAGTTTTCACAGCCTTTGGGCGCATCGAAAGGGTCTTCCTTACTAGAGATGTTCACATAAATAGTAGGGTCGTCAAAAACCTGCGCTTCCTTAAATATGGCATTAAATTCTGCCTTATAATCGTCGCTGAAAAATATATTATGTAAATCGAGTTCAGGGAAAACATCTTTAATTCCCCAATAAAAAATAAGAGCGGAACTACTACGAGCTTGGGCCAAGGTCTTTTCGGGGGCAGGCTGTGAAGCCAATAATTTACGATAGGTTGGTACAATGTCCATATTGGAAACCACTACGTAGGCATAGAATTTTTCCTCGGCCACACGAATACCTTTGGCTTGACCACCTTCTACCAAAACTTCATCAACCCGTGAGTTGAAATGATATTTCACACCAAGGTCTTTCGACAATTCGTAGAGCGCTTTGGTAATACTAACCATACCACCTTCAGGGTAATAGGTACCAATATTATGTTCTAGATGCGGAATGGAACTCATCACCCCGGGCGTTAGATAAGGACTGCTGCCATTATAGGTCGCAAAGCGATCAAAAAGCTGCACCATTTTATCGGTTTCAAAAGACTCTTCATTCGCATCATGTAAGGTGCCCGTTAGCTTTAGTTTGTGGATGCGAATAAGTGAGTTTAAAGTAGTAAGATTTAAATAAGTGGAAGCTTTGTGCAATGATTTTTCTAAAAATACCGGACTAGTATGGCGATAGATATATTCGGCTTCCTCTAAGTATTTTAAGACATTTTCAGCTTTTTCGCCCAATTGCCTTTCTGCTTCTGCCGCAAAGTGATATTTATCGCCCGAAGCTTGCAATTTGGTACCATCCTCCCAAAAATAATGACAGGCGGTATCCTTTTTAAAATAGTTAAAATATTGACGAGGGTTTTTACCGCAGTCAGAAATTAATTCATCTACTAAAGTTGGCAAAGTAAATAAGCTCGGACCAGAATCGAAGCGATATGTCTTATTACCATTGCTGCTTAACTTACCTCCCGGATAAGAATTGGCCTCAAAAACTTCTACGGAAAAACCCTGATGGGCTAGACGACAAGCCGTTGCTAGTCCAGCGATACCGCTGCCAATAATTAATGCTGACTTTCTCATTTTCAAAATCTAGTGCTTTAACCGGATATGTAGGCATTAGTTTAAAATTATTGCTAATTTCAACCAAATTATACATCTGATGAAAAGTCTGACTCTTTGCCTCCTATTCTTCCTCTCAGCTAATTTCTTAAAAGCCCAACCGGCTATTTGGGATACCTTAAATTTTGAGAACAATTTACACGAAAGTCGTTTGTATTTTGACAGTACGCAAAGCAGTGGCATTTGGCAAATTGGTAAACCGCAAAAAACACTTTTTGACTCGGCTTATAGTGGTGAATTAGCCCTACTAACCGATACCCTTCTAAACTATAGCTCTAGTTCAAGCGATACCTTTTATTTAGGCTTTAGTATTTACGGTAATGGTACTTCCATTGAATTTAAGCATCGTTACGACATGGATAGTCTGCATGCTTTCGGGAACATTGAACTCTCCGCTGATAGCGGCCAAACATGGAAACTACTGCACGATAGTATTAACCCTTTCTATCTATGGTCTCAGCAAAATAACAATATGGGTTATTATGGCACAGAGGTTTACAATCTTTACACCAAGCACGATCTTAGTGGCGACAAAAATGGGTTTACAGGGAAGTCAACTGGTTGGGTTACGACTATGATAATGTTTCCTTGTTATGCGATAAAAAGACCTTGGGAAGTGTATTTGCGCTTTAACTTTTCGGCCGATTCCATGGCCTTGGCTAGTGAGGGTTGGATAATCGACGATATCCTTATCAACTCTTTTGGAGGAGAATGCAGTAATTTAGGAGAAAATAAAGTCGTTCCGATAATTGAAATCTACCCTAATCCAAATCAGGGCAATGAATTAAAGCTAGGTAAAATCTGGGAACAAGAAATTAAATTTAAACTTTACAATCTTACAGGCCAGCTTGCGCAAGATGGCATCATCCAGGCCTACCAAAATTCAATTCCGCTTAGAGGGCTGCAAAACGGATTTTACAGTCTGCGCTTTTATGAAGGAGAACAATTACTGGGTGTAGCTAAACTTCAAAAACAATAATTCGCTAGCTCACTAAACCTTTGGGCTTAGCCATGGTTTTTTGGATGTGAAATGGTGGTTTAAATATAAATCCTTGCCTATTTTATGGCGCTGGTTTCTGCAGTTTTTGGTGCTTATGCTAATTATTGCCTTCATTTTTGCTCCTAAAAAGCGACCGGTAGATTATACTGACATTTCCTTTGAAAGTAGTGCCAATAGTCGCTTATACTTTCATAATGTTCGAAGTTTCTTCTACCGCATCGATATTCGTTCCAAAGCGCCCATGCTCATTTACCAGCTGAAGCGACGAACTCCTGAACGCGATAGTCTCAATTTGAATTTCGATATCATTCGTCAAAGCGCTGCGGATGAAGCCTTTATTTTCAGCTACTTGGGAAATCACTTTCAGAGTTTAGATTCACTATCCCTAAAGTTTTCTGCTTTCGCTGATGAAAAAGCTCTGGATAATTTACGTAACGAAGATCATTTTCGCATAGCCGCCAAAACTTACAGCAGTTTTCTAAAAGAAGAGCCTATCTACTTGATGCAGGGATCAGACACAATTCAAGAACTCTTCAGCGACCGCGCCGCATTTATTGATGCTGAAATTACCCTTGAAGATTACTTTAAATTGGTGCAGAAGAATTAGCCTGCAATGGATCTCTAACTCCAGCAGAACCTATTCAAATAGTCTTCCGCCTAGCCTAACTAACGCGAGTTCGACTATAAATTATAGCCTCAGATTTTCAATAAAAAGCTAAGGCAAGTCTGTATTGTGCAGCTCTAGCGGGCTACAGCTGCACGATTTGTAAGAGGCATTATTGATTTTATTGGAAAACCATGCAGGCCCTTATAAAATATAGCTTTTTTCGCCTTAACGTCTCGCAATAGCTCGCTATTGCTTTACGGCTTGGGCTCGAAACCCACGATTTAAAAGGGGTCTGAGGCCTTAAGTGTACATTAAAATTAAGTTAAGCAATTGAAGGCTCGTGGCAAATGGAAAATTATTAGAATCTAAAGGCTAATGCTGGCTAGGAGGAATAACTAAGCTGCAAAAATCTTCTTTCTAATATTAATTTGGGTCCTTTTCAATAATCGTTTACAAATATTGAATATTATTGATGTTAAATTTAATAATATTGATTTTAAACGACACAAAGTTAATATTTTTTATAATTTTGTCTCTATGAATCAGTTGAAAAACTTTCCTAGTTTTTGTCCCGCCTGTTCAGCAAAGTTGCATGTCTCTGAGTTGAGTTGCGACCAATGTGAGACTAAAATCCAAGGGCACTTTGTTTTGCCACAATTATTGGGCTTGTCAAAACCTGAACAAGAATTTATATTGGCTTTTCTGCAAGCATCAGGAAGTTTAAAAGAGATGTCAAAAATTCTTGGCTTCTCCTACCCAAAAGTTCGCAATATGCTAGACGAACTCATCTTAAAAGTTAAAAAACTAAATGACGAAAAAAACACCGCATGATAAACAGTGTGACTTTTTATGAGAAGCTTTTGGGTTTAAAATCTAGCCTCGGTTCTATACTAGTATTATTGGCACTTTATTTTGCTGCTTACTTCAACAATATAAGACTAGATGGGGTGCTCAACCTGCATTTCACGAGTAATGTCAGCCACCAGACCTTAGCGACCGATTTATCCGTAAATCTTTTAAGCTTAGCCCTGATTTTCAGTATCGCCCTTTTTTTAATTAATAATAGATTTCCGCGTTTAGCCGACTTAGTACCACAATTACTTTGGGCGCAGTGGCCACTAATACCGCTCTGCTTTTTAAGCTTTCTTTTCGATTATCATACTGTGGGAAGTTTAGCAAGAGAAACGCTTAGTGAGGAGCTCATTAATATGACCTCTTCCCCATCTTTTTGGTTAGCCACACTTATCTTGATTGGAGGAATTATTTTAAACATCCACTTTTATTACGGCCTTTTCAAAGTAGATAGTGGACTAAAAGGAAATAAGCTAGGCTGGGCCTTTGCTGTGACGCTTTTTCTCTCATTTTGCTTAAGCACGTTTACCTTAAAAATACTTTAAAATGAAAGTTTGTATAATTATTTTTTTAAGCCTATGGATGAACTGTCTTTTTGCGCAAAACATTCAAGAGGAAAACATTAGCTTTTCCCATAAGGGCTGCGCCTTCAGTGCTAGTATAAGTTACCCTTCAGGTAATGGACCGTTTCCTGCGATAATGTTAGTACCGGGTTCGGGCCAAAATGATAAAGACGGAAGTATTAGCCTTAGAGGTGCTAATTCACAATGCTTATACCCCGGTTTAGTAGATTCTAATTTAACCATTTACAAAGATTTAGCCCATGGCTTGAGCAAACTTGGTTACCTCGTTTTACGCTACGATGAGCTATTTATTTCTTGCCCCTCTACTAACACTCCTGTTTCTGATTATGAAAAACTTTGGCTGCCCGCTAATGCGGCCTTGGACAGTTTAGTGATTCATCCACTAGTTGATGCTAACAAACTTTATCTCATGGGTCATAGCGAAGGTGGATCGTTAATAAATTATATTGCTACCGAGCGAAATGATATTGCTGCATTAATTAATATCGCCGGTGCTTATACGCCTTTCGATAGTTTATTAGCCAAACAACTGGTAGATATTGCCAATCTCTGTGGTGGTAATGTTACTATGGCCCAAAATCAAGCAAATCAAATACTGAGTTATTTCTCAAGCTTGCGCAATGGCACCTCTGCCCTGCCACCTTTTGCTGGAGCCACGGCCAGCGCCTGGATAAGATACATACATGTAAATGACTCCGTGCTAGAATACTATAAAGCTGCGAATCTACCCACTCTTTTCCTAGGTATGGCAAATGATTTCAATGTACCAGCCGCTGAGTGGAATAGATTTAAGGATAGTTTATCCCCTATTATTAAAAACTCTTTTTATCAGTTAAGTGGTCTTAATCATTATATGACTAATGATAGTGTTCCGCAAGTAGATCAAAGAGTAGTGGATACTATTCATTATTTCCTTAGCCAAGGAATGCAAGTAGGATTAGTAAAACCAAAGAGAGGCTATTTAAAAATCTACCCCAATCCAAGTCGAGGAGAAATTCACATTGGAGCATCTGAATCCTTTATTGGAGAAGAATTAGAAATTTTAACAAGCAGCGGGAGCCGAATTTTTAAGACCCGATTACAAGAAGAAATAGACTTAATATTGCCCTACGGTACTTACCTTTTTAATTGTGGTAAAAGTCAAGAGATAATATTGGTTAAGCCATAAAAAAAGGGAGCTTTAGGCTCCCTTTCTGTGTCTCTACTATTGAATTACCAGTTAAAAAGTGGTCGCTCGCTCATCATAAGGTTAACCTCTTCTCTAATCGTATTTAAGTTCTCTTCGTTTTCGAAATCGTTAATAACGCGATCGATAAATTCAGCGATTTTTTCCATGTCTGTCTCTACGCAACCACGCGTAGTTATAGCTGGTGTTCCCAAACGAATTCCACTGGTAACGAAAGGCGATTTATCGTCAAAAGGAACCATATTCTTATTAGCGGTGATATCGGCTTCTACCAAAGCATGCTCCGCTTGTTTACCATTTATGTTCTTATTTCTCAAATCAATCAACATGCTGTGATTATCGGTACCACCCGAAATAATATTGAAGCCCCTTGCTACGAGCGCATCTGCCAAAGCGTTGGCATTTTTCTTAACCTGTAGCGTGTAATGCATAAACTCATCTTGTAAGGCTTCGCCAAAAGCTACTGCCTTAGCGGCAATAACGTGCTCTAATGGACCACCTTGTGTTCCAGGGAATACGGCTGCATTTAAAAGCTGACTCATCATCTTGGTCACGCCTTTAGGTGTTTTTTCTCCGAAAGGATTTTCGAAATCTTTACCCATCATAATAATTCCACCACGCGGTCCACGCAAGGTTTTATGCGTAGTAGAAGTAACGATGTGGCAATGCGGTAGCGGATCATTTAAAAGGCCCTTGGCAATTAAGCCTGCAGGATGGGAAATATCGCCTAAAAGCAAAGCGCCTACAGAATCAGCAATCTCGCGAAAGCGTTGATAATCTAAATCGCGGCTATATGCAGAAAAACCACAAATGAGTAGGTTGGGCTTCTCGCGCTCAGCGATTTCCGCAATTTTATCGTAGTCCAATCTTCCCGTTTCTTGCTCTACACCATAGAAACAAGTTTTATAGGTTTTTCCACTAAAGTTAACCGGCGAGCCATGCGTTAGGTGACCACCATGCGAAAGGTCGAAACCCATAATTTTGTCGCCAGGCTTTAAGCAGGCTAAGAATACCGCTGCATTAGCCTGCGAACCCGAATGGGGTTGCACATTGGCATATTCAGCGCCAAAAAGTGCTTTGGCACGATCAATGGCAATCGTTTCTACCTGATCCACAACTTCACAACCCCCATAATATCTTTTTCCGGGAAATCCCTCAGCGTATTTATTCGTAAGTACTGAGCCCATCGCCTTCATAACATCCTCACTAACAAAGTTTTCCGAAGCGATAAGTTCAATTCCTTCGGTTTGTCTGTCGCGTTCCTGCTCTATTAAATCAAAAATATCTTGGTCTTTATACATATTGAGTTTTTCTAAGGGACTTAAACTTATTAATATTGCCCAAAAGTAAATAGAAAATGCTGACAGCAAACGACCCTAACCGTAAGTCTTGGTTAGATATATCAAAAAATAGCGATTTCCCCATTCACAACTTGCCTTTCGGGGTGTTTATGGCGAAAGATGACCACATTACGATAGGCACGCGTATTGGCGATTATGCCATCGATTTAGGTGCTTTACACCAACTTGGTCATTTTGAGGGTATCATCCTTCCGGAAGATGTGTTTTTACAAGACACCATTAATGATTTCATAACCTTGGGTAAGCCTACTTGTCGCCAAGTTCGCAATAGAATTGCCGAAATTTTTGATATCAACAATCCTGCTTTGCAAGGAAATGCCGAGCAAAGAGATATTATTCTCTTCGCAGTAGAAGAAGTGCAAATGTTGATGCCGGTCTTTATTCAAGACTACACCGATTTTTACAGCAGTAAAGAGCATGCTTTTAATGTGGGTACTATGTTCCGCGGTGCCGATAATGCCCTTATGCCTAACTGGTTGCATCTTCCGGTGGGTTATCATGGTAGAAGCTCTTCGATTATTGTTTCGGGTGAAAACATCCGTCGCCCCGTGGGACAAAGCAAGCCTGCTGATGCAGATGCGCCCGTATTCGGTCCTAGTAAATTATTGGATTTTGAGTTGGAAATGGCTTTCATTACCACCGATGGTAAGGCTTTAGGCGAGCGTATCACAACTGAAGAAGCGGAAGATTACCTTTTTGGTATGGTCGTTTTTAACGACTGGAGTGCGCGCGACTTACAAGCTTGGGAATATGTTCCTTTGGGACCTTTCTTGGGCAAGAACTTTGCCTCCTCTATTTCGGCTTGGGTAGTGACCTTTGATGCCTTAGAACCTTATCGGGTTGAGAAGCCATCGCAAGATCCCGAACCACTGCCCTATTTACAATGCGCTAATAATACTTCCTACGATATTAAGCTTGAAGTTTATATCCAACCCGAAGGCGGTGAAGAAAGCCTAGTATGTGAAAGTAACCACAAGTATTTATACTGGACCATGGTACAACAATTGGCGCACCATACCGTGAACGGCTGCAATATTAATGCGGGCGATATGATGGCCAGCGGTACTATTTCGGGTCCAACGCCTAGCAACTATGGCTCTATGTTGGAGCTAAGCTGGCGCGGTGCAAAAAGTATTACTTTAAGTGATGGTAGTGAGCGTAAATTTATTCAGGATGGCGACACCGTAATTATGCGGGCTTTCTGCGATAACGGCGGGCAAAGAATGGGCTTCGGTGAAGTTCGTTCGAAAGTGCTTCCTGCTAAAGAATAAAAAGACGAATCAAAAAAAGAAAAGGCCTCGCAATTGCGGGGCTTTTTTATTGCTTATATTTTTAGCTCTAGGCAGATGCCTTCTAATAACAAGCTGATCTAAAACTTATCATTATACGCTATGTGTTTAAGGTATTAATCATTCGCAGTGAGCAACTACTTTAGTTGAAAAAAAGATTATATAAATACCTACCTGGCATGAAGGTGAAAGCCCCTGCTATTAGGATTGCGCCTACATACAATAAAATCATTTTACGTTGATGTGCCTTTACTCGGCCCTTTCTGATGGCCATAAAAGCGGTAGGCACAGTGTAAATAGTCAAGAAACTAAAAAGATGAATCCAACCAAAGTGATTGAAAATTTGTGGGCCCACCTGGGCAGGCATTAAAAGGGTAACAGCTGCTGTAAAAAGCATGAGTACCATATAAATTTGCCCCAGTTTTTTATGGTTCTTAGTACCTTTTTTTCTAAATAGCAGAATTCCTCCAATAAAAAAACAAGGCACCACGCTAAGTAAGTGTAAGTATAATAAAGTGTTGTACATAACTATTCCCAAGGGTCTAGTTTATCATTTTCGTTTTAATATTAAACCTTTTTTATCCAAATCAAATCTAAAATATTACTTCACTGCAGGTTCTTGTTTCAAATCCGCAACCGCTACTCTAGCCAAATTTCCCTTTGGTCCAGAAAGCCAGATGTAATTTTCTGCTAAGCTGCCGCTATAATATGTAAATGGAAAACTTCGCCAGTTGCGACCAGCGTCTTCGGTAAAGTAGGCCCCATAACGACTGTGCGCTAGCCATTGTTTCTCGTCAATGGCAATTAAATTGGATATATATTTTCCCGCAAGGGAGATGCGTGACTCCTGTGAGACCTTCCAACTATAGCCACCATTTTCACTAATACTAATACATTCATCCGACAGGGAATCGCCTTTGTAATCACCACCAGCAACTAAAATGCGC
>TARA_R110002050_G_scaffold233390_1_pt1 | contig 19599 bp, 20 predicted proteins | sample TARA_R110002050 | Tara Oceans TARA_R110002050 (sample SAMEA4396988) | marine metagenome | biome: Polar Biome; feature: [DCM] deep chlorophyll maximum layer (ENVO:01000326); material: water (ENVO:00002006), including particulate matter (ENVO:01000060) such as... | depth 25 m
TTCATGATGTTAATGTATTTGTAGTTGTAGAGAATGGTTGATTGGAGAAAACTAAACTTTAGGCTTTAGAATAATAGGATCGCCACCGTTATTGAATACCGCATCAGAAGGAGATGTTTGTTCGATAGCAGGTTGAGTGTTCTCATCAGCTAGACTGGCATCGGTAACAGAAGCACAAGCGAAAGAAAGAGAAGCGATAGCGATAATTGCGAAAAGAGATTTGATAGATTTCATGATGTTAATTTGATTGAAAAATTAAAGTTCAAAATATTGGTTAAGTCATAGGATAATCCTGAGACTGCTTTGTTACAATATGGAATTAAAACCATTGTTTACTTGGCAAATTATTAGTCGACAGTAAGAGTGTTATTCAATATTTTTGTTACAGTTATAAGCTAAATTAAAATTGAGTATTGTTCCAAATTAATGTTAAAAAATTTTAATTTTAGTAATAAATCTGATTACTTTGCCTCCTTAAAAAGCTTTTGAAGTGTCTTACATAATTATATATTCATGATGCTAGAAGTTTGGTGTAATAAAAGCATTAATTTCCACTAACTGTTTGATGACAGGATTTTGACGAAAACAAGGGTTGATTATTCGGAGTTAGTTGACGCTCTCCAAAATGGTAATGAGGGTAAAGCTACTGAGTTGATTTCGGAGCTTATTCCTAGGCTAGAGGATTATCTTACTGTAGCCATGAGTGCAGATAGAGGAGCCGCTCAAGAATGTGTTCAACAAGCTTTTTTAGACGTATTTGAACAGATTAGGCATGATAAAATTAAAGAGTCGAAGTATATTTTTAGTTATTTAATTAAATCTTGTAGGCATGAATACCTTCGATATGCAAAACGACAGCATCGATTTAAGTATGAGGAAGAAGCATTAAATGAACTTTATGTGCCAGAAGAGCAGTTTCAGAACCTACTTGATAAAGAGAGACAACGTATTCTAGAAGAGTGTTTAGAGGAACTACAAGAGAAGTCGAAGCAGTTTATTGAGTATTTTATTGATAAACCAGATGCCACTACTGAGGAAGCCATTGAGGAGTTCAATCTTTCTGGTGCGAATGTTAGGACAAGAAAATCAAGAATATTGAGTAGACTTCATCATTGCTACAAAAGAAAATCAAATGAATAATAAGCTCAAAGTTTTGATATATCTCAATTATTAGAATTTTACATTTGGTTAAAAATAGATTTTCATAAGTCTCTACATATTGAACTCTCAAAGAATTCAGCATTAAATTTACTGAAAAAAAGCGATTTTGAGTGTGTAACAAAAATCACTGCACGGCTAATCTTTTCAAAAATTATTGTCTTATGCACAAAAATAAAATGTAACAAATCTAGACTCAGTAGGTGGATATGTCGATTTGAATCTGTTTTTAGTTAGATGTCTTATTGATAATTAAAGAAATTGATGTGGTTTTTCATAAAAAGTAAAGTAATTAACATATTCCCCATATTTTAAACTTGATTATCCGCAAAAAAAGCGCCAACATCACACCGAATAAAAAATTTAAAAGACGTATAGAATGTGGCTTAATATTAAATCATTTAGTGAGTATCACGAGACATTTAAAGATAGTGAGAAGGATAGGTTAGCTTTTTGGGAACACGAGGCAGGGACATTTTACTGGCGTAAGCGCTGGAATGAGGTGCAAACAGGTAGCTTTGAAAATGCAGATGTAAAGTGGTTTGAAGGCGGTAAGTTAAATATTACTGAAAATGCTTTAGATCGCCACCTGAATACTATTGGGAATAAAACTGCTTTTATATTTGAGCCAAATCACCCAGATTCTTTTCGTCGAACAATCACTTTTAAGCAACTACATGAAGATGTATGTCGTTTTAGCAATGTTTTAGAAAGCAAAGGTATTACTAAAGGTGATAGAGTTTGTATCTATATGGCTATGACGCCCGAGTTAGTGATTGCTGCATTGGCTTGTGCTCGTATTGGTGCTGTTCATTCAATTGTATTTGCAGGTTTTTCTGCTCAATCGTTGAGTGAGCGTATTAATGATTGCCAAGCAAAAATGCTGATTACCAATGATGGATTAAGAAGAGGGGATAAACATGTTCCCTTAAAAGATATTTCAGACAAAGCCCTTGAAACTAGCCCTTCTGTTGAAAGTGTTATTGTGTGTCAGCGAACTAACCGAGATATAAATTGGGTTGAAGGCCGAGATCGCTGGTGGCACAACTTAATTAGAAATGCATCTAAAGAGCATGAAGCTGTTGAAATGGACGCAGAAGACCCATTATTTATTTTGTACACTTCTGGGTCGACTGGTAAGCCAAAAGGTGTTGTTCATACTTGTGGTGGGTACATGGTTTACACTAGTTACTCATTCCGTAATGTATTTCAAGTAGGGGCAGATGATGTGTATTGGTGTACTGCCGATGCAGGCTGGATTACAGGTCACAGTTATATTATTTATGGTCCGTTATTTACAGGAACTACAGGCATAATTTTTGAAGGAACTCCAACTTATCCTGATGCAGGTAGATTTTGGGAAGTAATTGAAAAGTATGGTGTAACACATTTCTATACGGCGCCAACGGCATTAAGAGCGTTGATGTCATTTGATTTAGACTTCGTGAAAAAATATGATTTGAGTTCTCTTAAAGTATTAGGATCTGTTGGGGAACCAATTAACGAAGAGGCTTGGCATTGGTATCATAAACATATTGGCCATGAACGTTGTCCAATTGTAGATACTTGGTGGCAAACAGAAACAGCTGGAATTATGATTTCACCATTAGCTGGTATAACGCCAACTAAACCTGGATTTGCAACATTGCCACTGCCAGGAGTATTTCCTGTTTTGATGGATGAAAACGGAAATGAACTAGACGGAAATGGCGTTGAGGGAAATTTATGTATTAAATATCCTTGGCCATCTATCGCTCGTACCATTTATGGTGATCATAAGCGATACAAGGAAACCTATCTCTCAGCGTATAAAGGCTATTATTTTACTGGTGATGGTTGCAGACGTGATGAGGATGGCTATTACCGGATTACTGGTCGAGTTGATGATGTATTAAATGTTTCTGGACACCGTTTAGGTACTGCAGAAATTGAAAATGCATTGGATGAACATCCGCTAGTTGTTGAAACTGCAGTTGTTGGGTTTCCACATGATATAAAAGGCCAAGGTGTTTATGCTTACATGATTTGCGACGGTGAAATCGAAGATACTGTAGCTTTTAAGAAAGAGCTGTTAGATATCGTCGTTAGAATAATCGGACCAATTGCCAAGCCAGACAAGATTCAGATTGTAACTGGTTTACCAAAAACGCGTTCGGGGAAAATTATGCGTAGAATTCTTCGAAAGGTGGCCGCACAGGATTTAGATAATCTAGGTGATACGTCAACATTATTAGATCCTAGTGTAGTTGAAGACATCAAAAAGGGAAAAGCTATTTAACCTAACCCTTTGTTGATTTATAATTATTATAAACCCTTTCTAATCGTTATATCAAATGAATTGGGAAGGGTTTTTTATTGAAAGTAGTCCGAAGTAGAAGCTCTTAAACGCCTAATAGGTAACCAACAGGCAAAAAGAGCAGACTTACTATTAGAAAGATGAGACGGAAGCGAGTTTTTACCGTAATGGGATGAAAGAAAACCCCAAAGGTAAAAGGGTGAATTTCCAACCATTGGTAATATAAATAGCGGTGTGCTGAGCCTAAAGCCATTGTTACATGACCGTGGAGAATGGTTAAAACAAACGGTATTGTAAATATAAAAGCGCCGATATATCTCATGGTTTCATCGATACCCAGTAATTTAGCAGCATAGTAATATGGCCACGCAAAAAGAACCAGCAACGGGATGCTTAAAATCCAATTTATGATGCTAATTCTTTTGTAGTTGGATTCTGAAAGTTCTGACATGTTTAGGTGGATTAGTTTATAGGCACTAATTGAGAATAAGAATGTGCAAATATTCGAACTCTAAAATCATCCTCAAATTTTAGAGGCGATAAGCATTTCAATATCTCTGTAATTCATGCCAAACATGGCTGCCAAAGACTTTTTGGTGAGATGTTTCTTGTAGATATAAGTGCCATTTCTAAGCGCAGTATTATCCCATAAGCATTCTTTTACTCCACCGGCATCCCCAATTGCTAACACATAAGGAACTAGAACATTATTGAGTGCATAGGTAGCCGTTCTTGCAACGGTTGCAGGCATATTAGGAACACAGTAGTGTGTTACTCCATGCTTTACAAAAATGGGATTTGAATGGGTTGTGCTTTTGCTTGTAGCAACACAACCTCCTTGATCTATAACAGTATCAACAATTACGCTACCTGCTTTCATCGAAACAACCATATCTTCGGTTACCCAACAAGGCGAGCGATCTCCCTCTGACATTGCAGCACCAATAATTACATCTGCGAACTTAAGTGCGGATCGTAAGTATTGTTCGTTGGCTACTGCGGTGATAATTCGACGGTCTAGCGCGTTTTCTAGCCTTCTAAGCGCATTGAGGTCGGTATCCATTACAAATACCTGCGCTCCGTAACCAAGAGCTGTACGGGCTGCATACTCGCCAGTAATCCCAGCACCTAAAATAACAACGGTTGCTGGAGGAACACCAGAAATACCACCTAGCATAATGCCTTGGCCACCACTTCTACTTTCCAAGTAATGGGCTGCTATTTGAACGGCTGTAGAGCCTGTTATTTCGTGCATCATTCGCACGATAGGAAATTCCTTATCATTATCGCGGATGAACTCATAGCCAATACCGGTAATGGATTTTTCTAAAAAGGTGTTTATGTAAGCTTCATTCTGACCTCCCATATGCAAAGCAGAAATAATGGCTTGGTCTGGTTGTAGGTATCCAAACTCTTCTTTAGTAAGAGGGGCTACTTTTAGGATCAGTTCGGAGTTTTTGAATACATTGTCGGTAGAGAATGTAATTTCAGCGCCAGCATCAGCATAGTCGCTATCTGAAAAATTTGCAGCTTCTCCAGCTCCTTTCTCAATAATAACTTGATGTCCATTTCCTTTCAGAATAGATACGCCACCTGGCGTTAACGAAATTCTCTTTTCGTCATTCGATGTTTCTTTTGGGAGGCCTATTCGTAATGAAACCTTGCTATTTGAACGAATAAGATGCTTTTCGAGCGTTTTTAAACCAATCTGCTCGGTGTCTAAAGGGTTAAGATCCATCATGTAAATTACTTAGATTTCTGCCGAAGATAGGCAATAGAATGAAGATTTGGTGATTTTCTATAATTGAGTAGTACTAAAATCAATGAATTATTATAGCTCATTAATCAATGTGCGAAAAGTTTCTTCGTCTAAAACTTCAATTCCAAGCTGTTCAGCTTTTGTAAGTTTGCTACCTGCAGCTTCTCCAGCTAAGACATAATCTGTGTTTTTACTCACCGACGACACCACTTTGCCACCGTGTTTTTCTACAAGTACCTTTGCTTCATTTCTAGAAAGGGTAGGGAGGGTGCCTGTTAGAACCACTTTTTTACCTTCCAAGATGTTAGAAGAGAGCTCTTGTTCTTCGATTTCAAACTGTAAACCGAAGCTAACCAGCCGATCTACTATTTCTATATTGATTTCGTTATTGAAAAACTCGATGACTGACTCTGCAATCCGTGGGCCAATAGCGTCTACAGCAAGAAGCTCTTCTTCGCTAGCATTTCGGAGTTTCTCTAGATTTTTAAAAGCAACAGCCAAGTCTTTGGCTACTGTTTTTCCCACAAATCTAATACCTAAAGCAAATAGGACCTGCTCAAAAGGCTGTTGTTTACTTTTTTGAATACCCTCAATTAGATTTTGTGCACTTTTTTCGGCCATGCGTTCTAACGGAAGGAGTTGTTCAACCTTCAATTCATACAAGTCAGCATAGGTTTTTATCAAACCCTCGCTCACTAATTGATCCACCACAGATTCTCCTAGTCCCTCAATATCCATCGCATTCCGTGAGGAGAAATATTCAATTTTTATCCGAATTTGAGGTGGGCAAATAGGGTTAATGCATCGCCATGCTACTTCGCCTTCATTTTTAATTAAGTCAGAGTTGCAACTGGGGCATTTTTTAGGGAATTGAAAAGGTTCTAGACGGTTTTCACGGTCTGGATTTACAACGATAACAATCTGAGGGATTATTTCCCCAGCTTTCTCTACCATTACAGTATCCCCAATCCGAATATCTTTTCTGAGGATTTCATCCTCGTTATGGAGAGAAGCACGTTTCACTGTAGTACCAGCAAGTAACACGGGTTCTAATTCAGCCACAGGGGTGATGGTGCCTAATCGGCCAACTTGGAGGGTTATGTTATTTATAATAGTTGCGGCTTGTTCTGCTTCAAATTTGTATGAGATAGCCCAGCGAGGAGATTTAGAGGTGCTTCCAAGTAAATCGCGAAGGTGATTTTGATTTACTTTTATAACCACACCATCGGTTTCGTAAGGTAGTGTATGGCGGAGTTCATCATACTCTAATACAACTTGATGAACCTCCTCAATGTTATTACAAACTTTGGGAAACTCATTTACAGGTAGACCAAACTCTTTGAGAAGCTCATTTTTCCTCTCTTGGGTGAGCGAGGGGTCTTCGTTATCTAGTAATAAATCGAACGCAAAAAAGCGAATAGGTCGCTGGGCAACTGCTTTTGGATCCTGCATTTTGAGGGAGCCAGCAGTCGAATTTCTAGGATTTGCGAATACGGCAAGACCTTCTTCCTCTCGGCGTTCGTTCATTCGAGCAAATGCTTCGCGTTCCATATATGCTTCGCCTCTAACTTCTACAACGTCAGGGAAATTACCAGAGAGTGTTAAAGGTATATCTCGTATTGTTCGGGCATTTCGAGTAATGTCGTCGCCTTGTTGTCCATTCCCACGAGTTGCGCCAAGTACTAACGTCCCTTTTTCATAACGCAACCGCATTGATGCGCCATCATATTTTAACTCAACAAAGTAATTGTAGTTGGTGTGCTCTAATATTTTTTGAACACGTCCGTCAAAATTATTGAGTTCCTCTTCATTGTACGTATTGTCGAGGCTTAATAGAGGAACTGGATGGACAACTGTTTCAAAAGTTGAAGAAGCTTCGCCACCAACTCTTTGAGTTGGTGAGTTCGGATGAACTAGGTTATAGGATTGTTCAAGCGAATTTAGCTCTTGAAGTCGTTCATCAAACTCTTTGTCGCTTATAAATGGTTGAGCGTTATTGTAATAAGCATCGTTCGCTTTGTTGAGTAAGTCGCGAAGTTCTTTTACCCTTAGTTGAGCTTGCTCTTTAGTCATATTCTGGCTCAGAGTTAAAAATAATGTGGGTTTTTCTAATATCTAATCAAGTTAGCGATACTATCTGGTGGTGTAACATTGGCTGGAAAACCTTGGGGTGAAGTGCCTCGATATTGCGGTTGGTCTAAAACTTCTCGGGTGAGTAAAATGGAATTGTATTCGCTATCGAAAAAGTTTTGACGAGGATTTTCAATAACATGATTATTGAACATAATCAGCATTTTTGAGTATTGACCACGAATTAAAAGAGAGTCTTTGAATTCGAAATAACTTGCTTCTCCTTGGTTCATCCAGAATGGATTTGTTCGCCAGTTAAAGTCACTAGTAATACGTACGGGGTCTAGCTTATCAAAGGCGGCATAAAGCACAATTTTTAAGGTGTCGCCAAAGGTGCTTGTATAATCGGGTTCCACTATAGAAGGAGTGCTATTGTTAATAGGCACTATGCTTTCAACTGAAGAAGTAAAAGTGGAGTCATTAACGGCCTCAGTATCTTCTTTTTCTGAATCCGTTAAAGCAGAATTTTCTGAATCGGTAACTTCCTCTGTGCTAAAAAAACTCAAAATATTTTCAGAGTAGTAATAGGTTGCTGAGGCTGCAATTATAAAAAATACAACAACCAATACTCCCAAGTATACTTTTGGGTTTGTGGGAGTTGAGGACACTTTTCGGCTCATATCAGCCCAATTTACGGTCTCTACAGTTGGAGCGCTTTTTGGTGATCGAGCTCGCGTTGGGTCAGTAAAAGTTATGTTAACAGCTGGCTTTTCGGCGTTGTTGGTAGAGCTTTTATCATCAGATTCGCTCTCAATATTATTTTCATCTGAGGCTGAAGATGTTTGCTCTATGTTATCATTAAGCTCTTTTGGGGCGGTATCTGGGTTGTTCAGTCTAACTAAATCTTGGTTATAGATACCCGCTTCAGTAGCTTCTATTGCTGCTAAAATATGCTCATCAGTAATTTTTAGTGCTTTGGCATAACTTCGCACAAAACTACGTAAATAGGTTTTATTTTCATCTATTTGATTAAGAAAGGTATCTTTTTCAATAGACTCTAAGGTATGTATAGGAATCTTAGTAACACTATAGACATCCTCAAGAGTTAAGTTTTTTTCTTTCCGAATTGTTGAGAGATCTTTTCCCAGTGCCATATTCAAGAACTTTAATTAAAGCCTTTGTGATTTTGCTTGCAAACTAAGTAATTAAAGTTCTCAGAAAAAGCAACAATAAAGGTTTTAACAGAAAAAATAATGAAGCTTTTTAGACTTTTCAAAACTGTGTTAATGGAAATATTATTTCCTAGGGTTTGTTCTTTATGTGGAATGCCACTTTCAGGAAGCCAGCAGTTCATTTGTTCAAATTGTGTAGATACGAGATTTGATTCTGCCATTAGTACAAAAGATGATTTGTTGAATTTACCTGAGAGTGTAAATGGTAGAGTAGCTCTTTGGAAGTTTGATAAAGGAGGTTATTTGCAAGATTTGCTACACAATCTTAAATATCAAAGGTTGACGGGTGTAGGAATCGATTTGGGGATTGCATTAGCTCAAAAAATAAGAAAGGAAATGCCTACGCTTATGAGCGACACCTCTGAAGTACTTTTAATCCCAGTTCCTCTTCATCCTAAAAAACGAAAGATGAGAGGTTTTAACCAAGCTTATTATATTGCAAAAGGTATGGCAGAGGTTTTAGGTGGTACAATTATTTCTAAAAGTGCAGTAATTAGAATTAAGAATACTAAAACTCAAACAGGCTTTTCTTTAGAAAAAAGAAGAATAAACATAGCTCAAGCCTTTAAAGTTGAAGAACCAGAAGTTTTAACAGGGAAGAAAATTGTAATTGTAGATGATGTTTTTACAACTGGCGCCACATGTTTTGAGCTTGCACAGGTTTTAAAAGAGGCTAGGGTAGAAAGTATTTATGTAGTAACTGTAGCTCAAGCCTGAATCCTTTTAGAATTCGTTTTATATTGAGGTATGAAATCTACTAAAGAGAATAAGTTTAAGTGGCAGATGTCGGAAATGCCGAATGGTATTACCACAACCAATGGAAATTGGTACAATATTAACCGAGAAAAAATTAATAGTTATGTACCTGGCCTACTAAAAAAACATTCGTTAGAGAAAGTTATTCAGCAGGCCGATGATTGGGTAAATAGCGCAAATGGTTTGGCGCTTGTATTGTATTTAGGTTTGGCTTTGTCAGGGTTAGATCCTGTAATATCAATGACGATTTCCCTTGCTCTATTTTTGTTTTGGCATTATAAAGGGAGTGCGTTTGTAACGCCAATTCTCACTCCAATTGTGAGGCTGCTAAACATGGATGGCTTTATGTATATAACCACAACAGGCATTCTAATATATTTAGCTATGGCAGGACCGCTATTAGCAATGTGGCTTGGAATAGTGCTTTTCTTTCTATTTAAAGTAGGTTTATTACAATTGCTTTTAAAGATGATGAGTTCAAAAAAAGACAAAAAAAAGCCAGATATTCAAGACAGAGTATTAAATATGTTGCTCATTCGTTACGGAATAAAAGAAGGAATTATGCCCGCCACTGTACAGAAGATGCAGGATGACTTGATAGCAACGGCCAACTATCATAAAACAAAAAAGAAGAAATAAGTGCCTAACTCAAGAGACGTACAGCTAAACTTGAAGCATCTTTATATAATTCGCCATGGCGAAACAGATTTCAATAAAGCTCACAAAATGCAGGGGCGTGGTATAGATGCATCTATTAATGAGTTGGGTCGGGCACAAGCTGAAGCTATTGCAAGTGCCTTGGAAGACGTCCCAATTACAAAGATTGTAACTAGTAGTTTGATTCGGACACTAGAAACCGCTCAACCACTTATAGAGAAATCAAAAGCGGTTGTTGAAAGTTACAAAGATTTAGACGAGATGAGTTTTGGAACGCTTGAAGGTAAAGTATTCGAACGAGTTCAATCAGATGTTAAGCTCTTGCACAGTAGTTGGGTTCAAGGTGAACTAGATGTGGCGGCTGAAAATGGAGAAAGTCCGAATGAGGTTTTTAAACGAGCGAACGCACAGGTATTAAAAGTGCTTCAGAACTCGGGAGATGAACACATCGTTTTTATGCTTCACGGTAGGCTTATACGAATTTTATTGTCTGTATGGCTAGGTTACGGTCTTTCTAAGATGGATAGTATCAGTCATAATAATGGAGCAATAAATCATCTTTTGTGGGATGGAGAAGAATTTAAAGCTATTGAGTTGAATAAAACCAACCATCTGCCAGTGCTAATTAATGAATAGAATTTTTTTGCTACGGGTTGCTTATCTTGAGTATCAACTAGAAAATTTATGGAAGTTTCTCTGGTTGTTTAAATCGAATTGTTACATATAGAGATTTTATGAGTGAAAAAGTAAGGTCCATGTTTGCCGATATTGCTAGTAATTACGACCGCGTAAATACAGTGCTATCTTTTGGTGTTCATCATGGCTGGCGAAAAAAAGCTATTATAGCTAGCGGAGCAGTTATAGGTAACCATGTGCTAGATTGCGCCACAGGAACTGGAGATCTAGCTATCGCATTTAAAAAGAAAGTTGGTAAAGAAGGCTATGTACTAGGCACCGATTTTTGTGCACCGATGATAGAACCAGCACCAGCCAAAGCAGAAAAATTAGGGCTAAAGATAGACTTTGAAGTTGCTGATGCAATGAATTTGCCTTACGAAGACGATCGGTTTGATATCTCAAGCATCTCATTTGGTATTCGTAATGTAGACGACCCTGTTGTTGCATTAAAAGAAATGGCGAGAGTTGTTAAACCTGGAGGAAGAGTAGTTGTGTTAGAATTTGGACAACCAAAAGGCTTACTTAAATTTCCTTACCAGTTGTACAGTCAGCGCATTATGCCAGCTATTGGTGGGATGTTAACTGGGAACCGAGAAGCATATACTTATCTCCCCAAAACCAGTGCAACCTTTCCAGCAGGTACGAAATTCCTCAAATTAATGGATCAAGCCAATGTATTTGGCGATAAAAAAGCGATTAAACTCTCCGGAGGCATCGCATACATTTATGTTGGGGTTGTGCAATAGTTGTATATTCTCCACACTAATTTAAATAAATATTTCCCATGCAGATAGAAGACATTAAAAAAATACTCCCACACCGTTACCCGTTTTTATTAGTTGACAGAGTATTAGAAATGACTGATGATAAAATCGTAGCCATTAAAAATGTTACTGTGAACGAAGAGTTCTTTAACGGACATTTTCCTGGTCGCCCAATTATGCCTGGTGTATTACAGGTAGAAGCGATGGCTCAAGCAGGCGCTATTTTGTTGATGAGTAAGAAAGTAGAAGACCCAGAAAATTCATTAATGGTTTTTACTGGAATCAAGAATGCAAAATTTCGCCGACAAGTTGTACCAGGCGACCAACTTAAGCTAGAAGTTACTCTTGGCGCTATGCGTAGAAATTTTGTTGTAATGACAGGTGTTGCAACTGTAGATGGCGTAGTTGCTTGTGAAATTGAAGCTTCTGCTGCTGTTGTTCCAAACGACCAATAAAGGAAACAATGAGTACCAACACTGCAAATCGTACACCCAAAATTACAACCCAAACTGTTGTTGATCTAAAGCACCGTGGCGAGAAAATCTCCATGCTTACGGCTTATGACTTCACAATGGCGTCGATTATTGACCAAGCAGGTATAGAAATTATACTTGTAGGAGATTCGGCAAGTAATGTAATGGCTGGATTTGAAACTACAGTTCCTATGACTCTCGAGCACATGATATATCATACATCATGTGTAGTTCGAGGTGTTAAAAGAGCTTTAGTGATTGCAGATCTCCCTTTTATGAGCTACCAAGTTACAGCCAAAGAAGCGCTTATAAACGCAGGCCGTATGATGAAGGAAGCGGGTGCGCATGCAGTGAAAATGGAAGGTGGAAAGTCTATTGCTGGTACAGTAAAGAAGATTGTTGATGCTGGGATTCCTGTAATGGGACACTTAGGACTCACTCCGCAAAGTATTTATAAATTTGGAACCTATAAAGTTCGTGCAACTGATGAAGAAGAAGCAAACGCTCTTATTGCTGATGCAAAACTTCTACAAGATGCCGGCTGTTTTTCAATCGTGTTAGAGAAAATTCCAGCAACGTTGGCAGAACGCGTTTCTAAAGAATTAGATATACCGACTATTGGTATTGGTGCTGGTGCTGGTTGTGACGGACAAGTGTTGGTAATCCACGATATGTTAGGGTTGAATAAAGACTTTAATCCTCGTTTTCTACGTCGCTATGCTGACTTAAATTCAATTATGACAGAAGCAGTTCAAGGATACATAAAAGATGTTAAGTCGAGAGACTTTCCTAATAAAGATGAGCAATACGGAGCTTGATGAGCGATAAAAAACCTTTGATTCTAGTTTGTAACGACGATGGAATCTACTCTAACGGAATTAAAGCGCTAGCACAAGTAGCCGCAGAATTTGGCGATGTAGTAATTGTAGCCCCCGATCGGGAACAGAGTGCAGTTGGTCATTCAATCACTATTTCGGCACCTCTTAGAGCTAATGAAATCATTATCGCAAAAAAGTATAGAGGGATTGCGGTAAATGGAACTCCTGCGGATTGTGTGAAGCTAGCTCATGGTAATCTTTTAGACCGAAAACCAGATCTTATTCTAAGTGGCATTAATCATGGAAGCAACGCTGGAATCAATATTTTATATTCGGGAACGGTAAGTGCTGCAACTGAAGGAACCATTTTAGGATATCCATCTATTGCCGTTAGTTGTACCGACTTTGCTGAAGATGCAGACCATTCTGGCGCTCAGGAAGCCGCTCGTCGAGTGATTAAGTATGTTCTCAAGAATGGGTTGAAGCGAGGCGTTACATTGAATGTGAACGCCCCCAAAGGAGAGTTTAAGGGTATTGAGTGGAGCCGCATGGCCGATAGCCGTTATGTGGAAGAATATGAAGACCGAGTAGATCCATTTAACCGAGCATACTATTGGCTAACAGGTAAATTTGAATTATTAGACGAAAATGAAGACGCCGATATAAAAGTGCTTAGCAAAGGCAAAGCAACGGTTACTCCTATCCAATATGACCTCACCGATTACACTCTTCTAGATGAAGTTGATGATGATGACTTGTAGAGGTTGAGATTTAAGGATTGAGAATTTGGGATTCTGTAATTGCCCATGCCTACAGAGAATAAATCTGTTTAAAGCACTATAACCCTTTTTCTCGAAGCATTTTGGCTACGCCAATCCAAAAATCAAAGTACTTAGGTTTGTTTTCCTTGCTAACCTGAACGTTTATCTGATTCATGTGAGAAAGAGCTATAGTTCCCAAATGCTCTCCCCAAGTAGCACTTTCAATAGAAACGAAAGAATCGTTTAGTCCTTCTTTATCGTAAATATGTCCGTTTTGGAAAAGAAAAACAGGGTTTAATGAAAAATCGGTTCCTTTTCCCACTGCAGCGCTATACGAAAAAATAGGAATATTTGGTGTTGGGGTAGAAGGATTGAATGTTTCTTGAACATACTTCCGAGTGAGTTGTTCTACCGAGTTTAACGCATCACTTTTCTCAGCTGGGTACACATTATTACCAAACCAGTTTACAACCTCTCCAAGTTTCTCGGTGATTTTCTCAGGTGTTTTTAGAATAAAATCTGCAAGATAAGTTCCGTGATGAGGAGTAGCTACTGTAGTTAACGAGGCAACTTTATTGGCACAATCTGAATGAGCTAAAGCATGGCGCATATCTAACCCACCCATACTATGTGCAACTACGTTTAGCTTTTCAACTTGATACTGTTCACACACTTGATTGATAAGACCAACCCAATTATTGGCACGGGTTTCTATGGAGGCGTACGGCACAATATTTGGTGCGAAAGCAATAATTCCATGTTCACGCATAAGCATGCATGGATCGTGAAGGGGGGAAGGTTTAACTAAAGAACCTACTGCGCCAAACCCATGGCATAAAAAAATAGGATGCCGTACTTGAATAATGTCGGGCTGTGGAAACTGCTTGAGTTTAAAGCGGTTTAATAAAGCAAGAGATTCAGCCATTAGTCGTCAGTTTTAGGTTCAGTAGTAATTAAGCGAATCGTGCTTCTAATACTTTTATCATCGTAAATATAAATATTCATATCCCTTTCTGGAAAAACTACTCGAGTAGGCGTATCGATATTATATTTGCGGAGCTTTTGATGTAATCCATAATGGAACATCGTTTTTGAAAAAGATGGTGGCACTGCAACCCTATATACATTTCTTGTAAAATTAGAGTCTATAGGAATGGTGTATTTTCGGATGGATTTTTTAGGTATCAAATGAAGCTCAAACTCGGCTTGTAATAATGAGTCGATCCCAGTGCTGATATTTAGGTATTTCGGTGAATAAGCAGGCGTAGCAACAAAGATTACACCGCTAATCACACAAGAAAGTAGCAGTAAAAGAGTAATTAAAGGCTTACGGCGAATTTTAGACAAAACGGCTAAACAAGAGATTCAATTTTTGTTAATCTAATAACTTTAGGGTGATAAGGAAAAGCTTTTATTTTGGCGAAGAACTAAAAATTTGAGCCAGTACAAGCTCGGCTACTTCCTGCTTTGTACCACTAAAAGAAGAGGACTGCTCTCTGCCTAAAAGCTGAACGTGATTGGTATCTACCGAAAAGCCTGCACCGGCATCAGAAAGGGAGTTCGCGACAATCCAGTCCACATTTTTGGAGGCTAATTTTTTGGTGGCATTATCAACTAGATCTTGAGTTTCCATCGCAAAGCCAATTAGCGTTTGGTTAGGTGTTCTGTTTTCTCCTAGCCATGCCAAAATATCTTGTGTTTTAGAGAGCGAAATGCTTTGCTCGCCATCTTCTTTTTTTACTTTATGAAGATGGGTGGTGCTCGGCGTGAAGTCAGAAACAGCGGCAGCCATAATTATAATGTCGGCATCAGCATGTTTTTGTGTAGCTATAAAGAGGTCTTGTGCGCTGACAATTCCTTCAGCATAAATTCCTTCGGGAAGGGGAATAGAAACGGGGCCGTGAATAAGCTTTACTTTCGCACCAAGACGTTGAGCAGCTTCGGCCATAGCAAAGCCCATTTTACCAGAACTTGGGTTTGATATAAAGCGAACGGGATCAATGAACTCACGAGTTGGCCCAGCAGTAACAAGTACTTTCTTACCTGTTAATGGACCTTGAATAGAACCAATAATCTCGTCGGCTTTTGCTAAGATAGTATCAAATTCGGGTAAACGACCTTTTCCATCCAAACCACTTGCTAAAAAACCAGATTCGGGCTCTAAAACGTGATATCCAAATTGCTGAACTTTGGTAAGATTCTCGGTTACAGAAGGCGAATCGTACATTTCACCATCCATAGTTGGGCAGATAAGAATGGACGACCGAGCTGCTAAAACAGTACTCGTTAGCATATTGTCAGAGATCCCATTTGCAATTTTTGCTAAAGTATTAGCAGTGCATGGGGCGATAACAAAAAGATCAGCCCATTCTCCCCAATTAATATGGCGTGTCCAATCCGTTGATTGTGATTCTTCTGGGAAGATTTCAACGGCAACTTCGTGGCCAGATAAAGAAGCGAAAGTTTCTAAACCAACAAAGCGAGTGGCCGAAGGAGTCATTATAACTCTAACTTCAGCACCCGCTTTTTGAAATTCTCTTAGTAAGAAAACAGCTTTGTAAGCTGCAATACCCCCGGAAACACCTAGAATGATGCGCTTACCGGAGAGCATAATTAGTCCTCAGATGGACGGCGGAAGTAAATTTCGCCAGCTTCCATTTCATCAACAGCACGTTGTACTGCGTGAGGAAGTTTTTCAAAAGCTTTTGAAATTTGCTCTTGTTCTTCGTTGAACGAAAATTCGTCGTCGTCATCAAAACCTTCAAAGTATTGAAGCTTTTCGTCGAGCTCCAATTTTTCTTGAGCTGAAATTTGGCGAGATCTCTTCGCAATAATCACCAACATCTCATATTTGTTCTTGGTGGTCTTTTTCAGCTCTTCAATATCGATTGTGCGAATTGGCATATTGGTCAATTTAAATTCATGAAATCAGCGACGGCTTCTCGTATTTGAGCGTAAGCGGTCTCTAAATCATCATTAATAATAACCCGATCAAAACGATCGGCGTAAGTAAGTTCTTTTTTTGCGCGGTCTAATCTCAAAGCTAGAGACTCTGCTGTTTCGGTGCCTCTGAGCGTTAAACGCTGCTCTAAGTCTTCAAGGGAGGGTGGTTGAATAAAGATGCTTAAACAGTCGTCTGCATAAATTTCTTTGATATTCACGGCACCTTTTACCTCGATGTCTAGCAGTACAAAATAGCCTAAATTTAGTTTTTTATCAACCTCTGATCGTAATGTTCCATAACGCTTCCCACCATAGAATTCTTCCCATTCTAGAAAGTCATTTTCATCTACTCTTTCTTGAAATTCTTTGGGTGATATGAAGAGGTAATGAACGCCATCAACCTCTCCTTCTCTGGGTGTTCTGGTGGTTGCTGAAACCGAGAATTTTAGTTCTTCAAAGTCTTTAAATAATCGTTTTGCCATCGTAGACTTTCCACCACCGCTTGGCGCTACTAAGATAATTACTTTTCCTTTTTCCATTTCCATAGATATAAGAATCTAGACGCGCGATTTAAGATGAGAATCGTTAATCTTAAATCGCATAGCTAAACTAATTATTCAACGTTTTGTACTTGTTCTCTGATTTGTTCTAACGTTTCTTTAGAGCGTACAATATGATGTGCAATTTCGGAATCGTTAGCTTTAGAACCGATCGTATTAAGTTCGCGATTCATTTCCTGGGTTAGGAAGTTAAGGCGTCTACCTGCAGGCTCTGGTTGCTCAATAGCTTCAATAAAGAACTTGATATGCGCGCGCATACGTACAATTTCTTCTGTGATATCCATTTTGTCGGCAATCACGGCTACTTCTAATTCGAGACGATCTTTATCGAAGTTTTCATCTTCAAGAAGCTGAGTAATGCGATCTGTGAGTTTTGCGCGAACTTCATCTACGCGGCCATTGCTTACAATCTCAACATCAGTCAAGTTTTGCTCAATGCTCTCTAAGCGTTCGAGTAAATCTTTTTTAAGCTGATTGCCTTCTCTGGTTCTCATGGCAATCAAATTCTCAATAGCTGCATAAGTAGCTTTTTGAGCAATCGACCATTTCAGACCTAGCGTATTCTCATCTTCTTCCCTAGTGATAAAGATATCGCCGAAACTCGTAATGTTGCGGATGTTGATTGGTTCATCAATACCAGCAGCTTGCTGTACTTGCTTTAAAATGCGTGTATAAGCTTTTACCTTTACCTCATCAACAGCGATGTGAGGCTCTCCGTTATCAACTTCAAGAACATGAATATTGATATTTAACTTGCCACGATTAATATTTTTTTGGAGAATTTCCTTTAGTTCAAGTTCTTTGTCTTGCAAACGTTGAGGAAGGCGGGTGGTTATATCGAGATAGCGGCTGTTGAGCGATTTGATTTCAACAATAGCACTGAAACCGTTATCGGTAGCTTCGCCGCGGCCAAAACCCGTCATTGAGATTATCATAAGAAAATAGAGTCGATGAATAATTTAAGATGCAAAGGTACAAAAGAAGAAAGCAGGAAAAAACAAATTGGCAAGTATTGAGCTATTCGTATTTTTAGTTATGTATTTTAAGGAACTATGAACATTCTCGGAATCTCCGCATTTTATCACGATTCAGCTGCTTGCTTGGTACAAGACGGTAAGATTATAGCTGCTTCACAAGAAGAGCGTTTTACGCGCAAAAAGCATGATGAGCGCTTTCCAACCTCAGCAATACGTTTTTGCTTAGAAGAAGCGGGGCTCACCATCGACGATTTGGACGCTGTCGCATTTTATGACAAACCCTTTTTGAAGCTTGAACGATTATTAGAAACCTATCTGTCTTTTGCTCCGAAAGGTGTGCGCTCTTTCATCACAGCGATGCCTGTTTGGCTAAAGGAAAAAATGTTTTTAAAAAAGCAGATTTATGATGGGCTGAAAGAACTTGGCGATTATGATAAAGATGAATTCGTTCTGTTATTTCCAGAGCACCATTTAAGCCACGCCGCAAGTGCATTTTATCCATCTAAATTTAAAGATGCAGCTATTCTTACTATTGATGGAGTTGGTGAATGGGCTACGGCTTCAATTTGTCACGGAAAAGGCAAAGATATTGCCATCTTAAAAGAGCTGAAATTTCCTCATTCTTTAGGGTTGTTATACTCTGCGTTTACTTATTTCTTGGGTTTCAAAGTCAATTCAGGAGAGTATAAGTTGATGGGATTGGCGCCATACGGCAATCCAAATTCTGAACTTCTCGAACAATATATACAGAGTATAAAAAGTGAATTAATTGAAATTAAAGATGATGGCTCGATTTGGTTGAATCAAAAGTATTTTGATTATGCAGCGGGTTTGAAAATGGTAAATGAAAAAAAGTGGGAAACACTTTTTGGATTTCCTAGAAGAGAGGATGAAAACGAATTCGAGCAATATGAAGCAGATTTAGCACTAGCCATTCAAATGGTAACAGAAGAAATTGTGCTAAAGATGGCAACTCATACCAAAGAGTTAACAGGAGCAAGCGCTTTGTGTATGGCTGGCGGAGTAGCATTGAATTGTGTGGCAAATGGCAGATTACAAAACGCTGCAGTATTTGATGATATTTACATTCAACCTGCAGCTGGAGATGCAGGTGGTGCGATTGGAGCAGCCTTAGCAGCGCACCATATTTATTTTGGCGAAGAACGAGTGCCTGAAAGTCCTGATTCGATGCAGGGCGCTTTTCTTGGCCCAGAATATTTGAACATTGATGTCGAACGAAGTTTGCGAAAGTTTAAACCTATTTACGAGGAACTTACGGAGCCAGAACTGTACACAAAAGTTGCTCAGGTTTTAGATGAGGGGAATGTTGTTGGCTGGTTTCAAGGAAAGATGGAGTTTGGACCTAGAGCGCTAGGAGGGAGAAGTATTATTGCTGACCCTCGTAGAATAGACATGCAGAAGAAATTGAATCTGAAAATTAAATATAGAGAATCATTTCGTCCTTTTGCGCCTTCTGTTCTTGCTGAAGATGCCTCAAGCTATTTTGATTTAAAGGAAAATTCCCCCTATATGCTTCTAGTTCAACCCATAAATGAAGAACGAAGAGAGGAATTACCTAGTAATTACTTCGAGCTTCCATTACGTGAAAAATTGGCGGTTAAGCGATCTGAACTCCCAGCCATTACTCACATTGATTTTTCAGCAAGAGTGCAAACTGTTCACAAAGACACAAACCC
>TARA_R110002050_G_scaffold158249_1_pt1 | contig 19577 bp, 14 predicted proteins | sample TARA_R110002050 | Tara Oceans TARA_R110002050 (sample SAMEA4396988) | marine metagenome | biome: Polar Biome; feature: [DCM] deep chlorophyll maximum layer (ENVO:01000326); material: water (ENVO:00002006), including particulate matter (ENVO:01000060) such as... | depth 25 m
ATTTGGAAACTGCGCTTTGAATTTTTGTTCGTTTACGAATCCCGTAGGGATGAAATTATTATAGAAAGCGGGTTACATCAATACGAACCAAAGCCCCTGTAGGGGGCGACATGATTTTTTTTACCACGGAGTTCGCAAAGAACACACTAAGGACACGGAGGGATTTCAATAGAGTTAGGGTTATCCGATTTTTAATAACGAAGATGCTGAATCAAGTTCAGCATGACGGTAGAGTAGGCATTAGCGGTTTTAGCGAAAAGATTATTAATAATCGTCACCCTGGACTTGTTTCAGGGTCTCTTTTGATTTTGGGAAGGTCGATCATGGTGGTAGTATGGTAAAACGAGCAAATCTGTTTGGAAAACTGAGCTTAGATTATTTGTTCGTTTACGAATCCCGTAGGGATGATATTATTATAGAAAGCGGGTTACATCAATAGGAACCAAAGCCCTGTATGGGCGACATGATTTTTTTTACCACAGAGTTCGCAAAGAATACACTAAGGACACGGAGGGATTTCGATAGAGTTAGTTTTTCTTGATTTTTTAATGGCGAAGATGCTGAAACAAGTTACCCATGACAGATTAAACTTTTCATCCGTATTCTTATTTCTATTCCTTGTCAAAAATATGGTTATCAATATGTTATGTCGTTCGTTTTTTGCTTGATCAAAAAAGAACCAACCGAACGAAGTGAGCTCAGGCATTCAAATAAGAAATATAATACATGCCTAAAAAAATCAAGGCTACAATTCCTCTCTTCAAAAACCTTTATGAAAGGCAAGCTTGGTGGGCGAGCTCCTCACGTCGCTATGTTACAAACGGCTTGTTTATTTTTATGGGAGTTTGTGGGCTCGTCGCTATGCTCCTCGGTTCCCAACTCACTAAGCCTTTCATTTTGATTTTTGGCGTTCGTAATTGAGGCCGGGAAACCTACTAATAATGATTTCGGTAGATTGAAAATTTGCACTTTCTATGCTTTTGTTTCCTATATATCATCAAACCTTCTTGGTTTTAAAACCTAAAACTCTTCTTTTGGGACAACCCTATTTATAAAACGACAACTTTTGTCGGGGTGTGGGAATAGATTTGCGGTATAAATCTAGAGTCATGCAAAACTTAAAGCCTTCCCAATTCTATTTTGCCAATTTACCGCTCCTTAAAAATAATGGGGCTTACAGTGAGATTAGCCTTTTTATGGGCTATTTTCAATCGGTGCCAAACTTCATTTATGAAGAGGGTATTGATTGCTTAAAATTAAAGCGGGAGATAGAGGAGCATTACGCGGCCAATATACTGAAGAAGCATTCTATTTCTAGGCCTAATTCTACAAGCTCTGAAACAAAGGAAGACGATATCTATTATTTTTTAGTGGGAGAGCTATTGCTTTATTTGGATAGTAATCAGTCGAAAGCTAAACTCTTGTATGGCTCTGAAATGAACGCTCAGAGCAGATTTTATTGGGAACTACTGCAGTCGCATAAGAATAGGAAGGATAAACAGATCAATATTCATTTAGTTACTCGGTCTTACAGTAGTTTAATACTGGAAGCGATGGAAATTGAGCGACAGCAATGGAGATTGAGCGAAAATTATAATGAAGACTTTACAGCGGTGAATCAACTTATTTTAGATCGGCTGCAGAGGCCCAAAGACAAGGGTATTGTGCTTTTACACGGACAACCTGGCACGGGAAAGACTTCTTATATCCGTTATTTAATTAGTGAGGTAAAGAAGAAGGTAATTTTTCTACCGCCTGCGATGGCTGGTAGTTTAACGGACCCCAATTTTATATCGATTCTTACTGATAATCCCAATTCGATTTTAGTAATAGAAGATGTCGAAAGAGCTTTAATGCAACGCGATGCACAGTCTCATTCGCCCGTTTCTACCTTACTGAACATTTCTGATGGCCTCTTGGCGGATTGCCTCAATATTCAGATTATATGCTCCTTTAATACTGATCTCGCAAATATCGATAAAGCTCTATTGCGCAAAGGGCGCCTTATTGCCAAATACGATTTCCAAGCTTTAGCGGTGGAGAAGGCGCAAGCTTTAAGCACTAAGTTGGGCTTTACTACAAGGATTACGAAGCCTATGAGTCTGAGCGAGATTTATGGACAAGAGGAGCAGAGTTTTACGGAGGTTTTGCCAAAGAAAGCGATTGGATTTTAAAAGTAAATGAATGACCTTAAAACACCCCGTACAAGAACGAATCCATCTGAATAAAGCAAAATTGGTGGCAGGTTTAAAAAGTGATTTAGAGCTCATACGCGCTATAAAACTGGACTTAGCGAAGTTAGGGCGGATCGATGAAATGCCGGAATATCGTGAGCTGGAGAAGTGCTTGCAGAGGAGTTTGTTGAAATAAAAGAAGCTCTTTATGTATGATAGATTCGAGGATTAATTGAAAAAGGATTACTTAGTGTTAGCATCTTAAATAAAAATAAGGCTACATTTTTCCAAGCTTATTAATTTAGATCTTAAATTAGAGCTTTTGAAATGTATTTGCTCCTATCAATTTTAGATAAGTTTAATAAATGAACCAATCGGTACACAATAAATTAGTTAGCTTCATTTGGTCCATTGCCGATGATTGCCTGAGAGATGTTTATGTAAGAGGAAAATACCGCGATGTAATTCTACCGATGGTGGTTTTACGCCGCCTTGATGCTTTATTAGAACCGAGCAAGGATGCGGTGATGGAAGAGCTGGCTTTTCAAAGAGATGAAGCGGGCTTTGTAGAGTGGGATGAGTCGGGACTGAAAGATGCCAGTGGCTATGTGTTTTATAATACCAGTGTTTGGACCTTGCAGAGACTGAACGATACCGCCACGAATAGTCAGCAAATTCTACAGGCTAATTTTGAAGATTATCTCAATGGCTTTAGTGCCAATGTAAAAAAGATTATCGACAAGTTTAAGCTGAAAAGCCAGATCCGACACATGGCGAATAAGGACGTATTGTTGGATGTATTAGAGAAATTTACTTCACCCCATATTAACCTTACGCCTTTTGAAAAAGAAGATCCCGATGGAAGAAAGCTTCCGCCTCTTTCTAACTTGGGAATGGGTTATGTTTTTGAAGAACTGATTCGAAAGTTTAACGAAGATAATAATGAAGAAGCGGGTGAACACTTTACCCCACGTGAGGTGATCGATTTAATGACGCATATTGTCTTCGATCCCATTAAAGATAAGTTACCGCCTGTAATGACCATTTACGACCCAGCTTGTGGATCGGGTGGCATGCTAACCGAATCGCAGAACTTCATTAAAGATGAACAAGGCGAAATAAGAGCCATGGGCGATGTGTATTTATACGGCAAGGAAATTAATGATGAAACCTATGCCATCTGTAAGTCGGATATGATGATTAAGGGGAATAACCCCGAAAATATTAGAGTAGGTTCTACGCTTTCCAGCGATGAGTTTTCTGGGAATACCTTCGATTTTATGCTCTCCAATCCGCCTTATGGCAAATCGTGGTCTAGTGAAATAAAGTACATCAAAGACGGGAAGAATATCATTGATCCGCGCTTTGTGATCCAGCTCAAGGACTACTGGCAGAATGCGGAAGAAGTAGATGCTACCCCGCGTTCGTCCGATGGACAATTACTATTTCTAATGGAAATGGTGAATAAAATGAAGCCCATCAGCCAAAGTCCTTTGGGCTCGCGTATTGCCTCCGTACACAATGGCTCTAGTCTTTTTACTGGCGATGCGGGGGGAGGAGAAAGTAATATCCGCAGGTATATTATTGAAAATGATTGGTTAGACTGCATTGTTCAGTTACCCAATAATCTCTTTTACAATACTGGTATTACCACCTATATCTGGTTCTTGCACAATAATAAAGAAGCGAAAAGAAAAGGCAAGGTATTGCTTATTGATGCTTCCCAGCGATTTACTAAGCTACGCAAAAACCTCGGCAATAAAAATTGCGAGTTGACAGCCGAACACATCAAGGAGATACAGGAGGCTTATGCGCGTTTTGAAAATATAGATAGAAATAAGGAGGACGATTTAGCGGTGAAGGTTTTTAAGAATAGTGACTTTGGTTATTACAAAGTAAGTATTGATCGCCCCGCGCGTTTGAAGTCTCAGTTTAGCGCAGAGCGAATTGCGTATTTACGCTTCGATAAAAGTTTAAAAGAAGCTATGCAATGGGCTTATGAAAACTACGGCGATAAGGTGTATTCAGATTTGAAGTCTATTGAAAAGGATCTATTAGACTGGTGCGATAAAAACGAGCTAAATCTCAATGCCAAACACAAACGGGAATTATGCAGCCCCAGCCACTGGGAAAAATACAATGCCCTCTATAGCTTGGCTAAAATTCTACTGCATGAAATAGGGGAAGTAGAGTTTAAGGACTTTAATGCTTTTCAAGATTTAGTTACGAAGACCATTAAGAAGCAGGTTATCAAACCCACCGCGGCCCAGCTGAATGTTATTTTAAAGGCGGTGAGTTGGTACGATGAAGAGGCCGAAAAAGTTGTTAAGAAAAAGCAAAAGTTAAACGGAGATAAGCTCGATCAATTACTGGCACACTTAGATTGCAGTTTAGCGCAATTACCCAATTTTGGCTATTTTCCCAGCGGCAAGCCCAATGAATACATTGTTTACGAAAGCCAAAGCGATTTACGCGATAGCGAAAGCGTGCCTTTAGCCGAAAACATCCAAGACTATTTTTTAAGAGAAGTGAAACCCCATGTGGCAGAAGCTTGGATTGATTTGGATAAAACTAAGATCGGTTATGAAATCAGTTTCAACAAGTATTTCTACCAGCACAAACCATTGCGACCCATTGAAGAAGTAAGTGCGGAAATACTCTCCCTGGAGCAAGAGAATGAAGGTTTAATTATGGATATTTTAAACCTAGCTTAATGGAAAGTGTAGCAAGAAAGACCGGCTTTGCCAAATATCCCACGTATAAAGATTCGGGAGTGGAGTGGTTAGGAGAAATACCCGTGAGTTGGGAGTTTACCAGAATGAAAAGGTTGTATCGAGATTATTCTAAAAAAAACTTACCAGAAGCAGAATTACTTTCCGTTACTCAAAACCAAGGTGTGGTGCCAAGAACTTGGGTTGAAAACAGAATGGTTATGCCTTCAGGTGCGCTAGAATCCTTTAAATTTATAAATAAGGGTGATTTTGCAATAAGTCTAAGGTCTTTTGAAGGTGGCTTGGAATACTGCCACCATGATGGAATTTTAAGCCCTGCTTATACAGTACTTAAGAAAAGAAGAAATGATTTAAATGAGTCATTTTATAAATATCTTTTTAAGTCCTATTCCTTTATATCTGAGCTTCAAACGAGCATTGTGGGAATCAGAGAAGGGAAAAATATAAGCTATCCCGAGCTTTCATATTCTTTCTTACCTGTTCCTTCACAAGGCGAACAAAACGCCATTGCCAAATTCCTCGACGACAAAACTGCCAAAATAGACCAAGCCATTGCCAAAAAGGAAAAACTTATAGCGCTGTTGAAAGAACGCAAGCAGATTATCATTCAAAACGCGGTAAGCAAAGGTTTAGATCCGCTGGCAAAAATGAAAGACTCGGGCGTGGAATGGATTGGTGAGATTCCGGAGGGTTGGGAGGTTAAGAGGTTGAAATCTGAAATTGACTTGCTCACAGGTTATCCATTTCCTAGTAGTCAATACACTGAGGCTGGAATAAAGTTGGCCAGAGGTATAAATGTAAAAGAGGGTACTTTTAATTGGAAAGACTTAAGATACTGGCCAGAAATAACTAAGGACCTCGAAAAGTATAAACTAGTTGATGGAGATGTTTTAATTGCGATGGATGGTTCAAAAGTAGGTAAGAACTTTTGTCAGGTTAAATCATCAGATTTACCCATATTATTATTGCAACGTGTCGCTCGATTAAGACCATTGGGATCATTGGAAAGATCTTATTTATATTGGAATATTGCAAACAAGAGCTTCTTAAATTGGGTGAATATGTCAAAACAGATCCTATGGTGCCTCATATTGCTCCAAAAGATATAAATGGTTTTATTATCCCTTTACCGCCAATTCAGGAACAAATTGAAATTTCTTTAAAGATTAAAGCAGAAAATTACAAAATAGACGAATCTATTTCACTGCAACAAACCCAAATTAAGAAACTCAAAGAATACAAAGCTACTTTGATAGATAGTGCGGTTACTGGGAAAATTATAGTGGGTTAAGATGTTAAAAGTATATTTAAAATTATATTTTTATTATTTTGGTTCACTTAGTAATCGGAGGTTTTCACCTTACAATTTGAAGGTGTATCAATATTTTCCAGATTACTTTTATAAAAGGCCTCGAGTTGAGAAAACTGATTTTTTAATTGATATATTCGATCTTTCTTATGCTACTGCAAGAACCATATGTTCTCACCAGCTTAACAATAAAGAACTTTATTTTGATGTAATAGCTTCTTTTTTGAGCCACCTTAATTTTATAGAAACGACTTCTAGACCTCTTCTGTTAAGTGAATCAAGGTATCAACGTTTAAGAGATTTTTCTCGCACAACTCGAATAGGCGAAATGGCCCAAGGATTGAATGTTCACTTTTGTGGTTCAAGACTTAACTTCCCGTTTATTATTGACTTCGACCTCGCCAAGAATCATATTCTTTCTCAGTTAAATATTCAGAACAGTGGCAAGTCGCCAGACTTTTTGGTGATAAATCAAAGCTTAGATAAAATTGGGCTATTAGAGTCAAAAGGTACTATGGGAGGGGTCGTTTCAGGTAAGAGTGGCTATTTAAGTGGTGCTATGGAACAAATTGATGCAGTGGAAAACCCATGCTTTGATTATAACATACCAATTTGCATTAAGTTTGAGAATAACAATGATGTAAGTGACCCTTTTAATATTCCAACAAATAAAGTTTCATCCGTTAATTATTCAGTTTTAGAAAATGAATGTGCAGATCCAAAGGTGCTGACCCGCTTGTTTAAGCTGCACTACGCATCTTGGTTTTATCTTGTTGGTGACTTTGAAAGAGTTAATGAGTTGTTGGAGTCGGGAACAATAACATCTTTGGAGAACGACACCAAATATGAAATCGATCGAGAAACGGATGCTAAAAACCCTATTTATTGGTTAAATAGCTTTGAACAAAGCTCCTTTATTAGCAAGAATTTCGATTTTAGCTTAACCTTATTCAATCCTCCCATTCCTAGGGAAGGAAAGCACTATTTTCGAATAGGTATTTATAAATCTGTAGCTGATAATCTAGTGGGTGAAGTGGATGATGGATTCCCTATTCCAGAGGTGAATAATATCAACTATTTAAAGCAATATCCTGATGGGACACTACTTTTTATCAGAATTAGTCAAAAGTTAGTATAGAGTGCTAAAAGGATAATATGACACCATTTAATACAAACAATCAAGCAATAGAAGCCAGAGAAAAAGCCTTATCGGAAACGTATGCAGCGGACATTAAAACAGCTAGTAATTTCGTGCAAAAAGGCCAAATCGCAACATTAAAAGGGCTCAAGGCTACTTTTATAAATAGTGCGATAACGGGGGGAATAAAAGTGCCGGGTACATGAGGGATGAGAAATTGAAATCATTACAATCACAGATAGTGCGGCTGCATAATTCTGTACACGAACTAAGCTTACTCTATCCTCAAAAAAAATTTACTTTAGATGGTCGGTTAGTCGGTGATATTGGTGAAGTGATAGTAGAAGAGCTATTCGATATTACTTTGTATGATAAGTTAGAAAAGTACTACGATGCCTACGCCAGCTATGATGAAAAGATAAAAATCCAGATCAAAGCCACTTTTAAGGAAAGCCTTACTTACAATCATAGCCCTGACTATTACATTGGTATAAAACTATTTGAGAACGGAGAATTTAAGATTGTTTATAATGGGCCCGGAAAATATATTCATGAAGCATTCGCACATCGTAAAAATATTGGTCGCAAGCTTTTATCTTTTCCAATTGAAAAGCTAAAATATATATCTGATCAAATCGATCAGTCAGAAAAAATTATCGCAAATGATCATGCTTTTTATGAGAAAATTTAATTTATGATGGTATGAGAAACCTAGATCGATCAGCATTCGCGGAAAAAATTAATGAGCTTAGGCAGGCTATAAGCATTACTGGTAAGGTTTACCATAGCATTCGGGTGTATGGCTCCAAAGTGCGTTTTATCCGGCAGGGAAAAGGCAGAGCGGAAGCAATTGACTTTGAGGAATTGTATAGCCTTTATAAGAATGTCCCTAACCCCACCAACAAAGAGGCCCGCGAGTACATTAAGGGCCGGGTGCAGTCTCCTGCGGTTTCTATTATAAACTCGCTTGGTTCAAGCTACACAGCAGGGCTCAGCAGCGCAGGGTCCGACACTTCTTCTAAAAGAGCAGGGTTGCCTATTTCTATTCCTCCAATAAGTGCAAGAGGTGGTACTCAAAAAGCGGAAACCCGTTTTTTTCAAGCTTTTTCTAACCTAATTGGGTCGCGTTATTTGATTTCCAAAAGCATCGGTAAACCCATTACTGGTGGAAAAGTATTTCTGACGGATGATTACCGTAATTATCATTTCCCTGCAAAGGTGGAGCGGAATTTTGAAAAGCTTTTGACTGAGCTCAACTCAGGCTTTGTTTTTAAAGGGAAGAGTCTTGCGCACTTTAGTGATGGGATGCTGTACCAGCACCCACAACTCGGCACCAGGATAATAGAGTTTGATGAAGAGAAACACTTTACACCGGCTTTAGCTGCTGCCTTAAAACATCAACATGAAGTTTTGGACTTAGCTTTTTCTACAAACTATTTAAAGTTGCTGCATGACACGGATTATCTCAATGATGCGGCATTAAAAAAGCACCGCTTGAAATTGAATTATGATAGCTACCCTAGATTCGCTCAGTTTCTAAAAGACATTGAAGATGCAAACGAATCTGGTTATATCAAAGCAAAAAACGGTTTTCCTTTTTTAGGTGGCCGCGTGGCGCAAAGAGCTTATTATGACTGTCTGCGAAATGCAGCTAACCTGTCTACCGAAAACCATGGCTATGAACCCATACTGCGTTTTCCGAAAAAGTATTTTGAAGATGCCGCTCAAAAGGACTTTAGCAGAATAGCGATTGTAGAGCTGACAACCATTATAGCTAAATACTTGCAGGAAATATATGAGATTGACGTGAATTAATAATAATTAAGAAATGGAAATTATACACCCACAATGCGGTGACGACCAAGCCAGAGCCTTGCAACTAACCCAAATCGAAAAGCTCAAAGAATACAAAGCCACGTTGATTGACAGTGCGGTGACGGGGAAGATAAAGGTGAATTAGTTAAGATATAACCAAATCATGACCATTAAAGAAGAGGTTGAACATATCATTCAAAAACGCTGGAAAGGGCTTAAGGATCCAGAGGAGTTAATTAGCCAACACACCATAGAAAAGCAAACGAATGAAGGCTATAATGGTCGTCAACTGCTGGAGCTTTTTCAAAACTGTGAAGATGAGGGGGCAAATTCTGTTGTTATTCATTTAAATACAACTGAGAACAAGCTTGCGATTAGCAATGACGGCTTGAAACCCTTTTCGGTTAAAGGTTATACCTCATTATTTTACCCAGGTCTTTCTTCCAAAGTATCCTCGGGTTTTATCGGTAACAAAGGACTCGGATTTCGCTCAATTATAAACTGGGCGCAGAAGGTAAGGATCAAGAGTAATAATTTTGAATTAGTTTTCGCAAAGGAGTTACAGCGCGAGACACTCATCAATAAAATTGGCTATTCAGATTTAGAACTTAATGAGTTAAGAGAGCAAAGGAAATTGAAGCCGGATGTTTACCCCATCCCATTTTTAAATAGTTGTGAAATAAACGAATTACTTACCCCAAATAAATACACCACAACAATTGAGGTTACCTACAAAAAGGAATTTGAACAGGATATAATTAAACAGATCAATTCCATAAGTGAAAAGACCCTACTTTTTTTAAATCACATTAACCATATTCAAATTACGGGTGATAAAATTCAAAAAGATATTTCTGTTAATCGCACTCCGATTAATAAGTATACAACTGAGGTGTTATTTAAAGGCAACACTCTAACGGTAATTTCTGATGAAGGGGTGGTAGATTATGAATTAACTAATGACTCTGATAACAGTGAACCAAAAAAATATAGTGTTAAGATAGCATTCAATGATAAGCTGACGTACTCAGATAATGTGCTATATAATTTTTTTAAAACGAAAATACCTTTCAATTTTCCTTTTGTTGCTCATGCTAGTATTGAGCTTGACCAAAACAGAAATCACATAACTGAATCAAGTGTAAATCCTTTTATTCTTCAAAAACTATTAGACCTTCATATTAAATTAGTTGAGAAGCTAAAAACTAATACAACCAAATCATGGTTGCCTTACTCAGCAATCGATAAAGACACTGAAAATATTTACGAGCCATATTCATTGTTGATCGAAAAAGTGTGGTATTCGTTGGTTATTTACCCTACAATTTCAGGTAATTACGAGAACTACCAAGCCGCTAAAAGTTTGAGGAACCCTGTTGCAAAGTTCTTAGAATCTTTCAGCTTGCAGAGGTCTTTTCCAAATCAGATTGTCCCTATTGAAAGGAACTTAAATCCATTTAAATACATTAAGAAGCCGAAAGATTACCCAGAAGTGATTGAATCCATAGGCACCAATTTAGGAATCGATCAACGTGCCATATTTATTAAAATAATTCTTCAAGAATTTAAGGATGAAAGATTTAGCATTCTCGTTGATGAGGAAGGGAATACAATAGAAAAAGGAGACTACGTCTACACTAATAAGACGAGTGATAATAAGTCCTTACGAGTACCTTCATATTCTTCTATCCGCTTCATTCAAAATGACTTATACAAAAAGTTAATAATTGAATTATCTCTCCAAAATGAACTGAATAAATCACGTGCACTCAAAGAAAAGCTAGAAAAAATGTCTGACGTTCACTCGTTTGAGCCAATGACAGTTATCAGAAAACTTATTTCTGAAACATTAGGGGTGCTTAAAGTGGAAAATGATGACGCACGAAAGCTAGAAATAATAACTGAATTCTATCAAACCCTTTTTCACAACTACCAATTACGTGAAGAAAACCCGAGTTTAGACTATCTTGGAGTCGTTCCATGCTTAAACAAATCTGGAGAAATTGTAGATATCAAGTCATTAGTTTTATCAAATCAATTTGATGACATCAAAAAGGCTTATGAGAAATTCGGCCCACTTTATGATGAAAAACGAGAATTAATTAACCTTAGTTATTTAGGGTTGGAATCTGAGAATAATTCTGAAGTCCAGAGTTTTCTTTTATGGCTTGGTATCAATCAGCACTTTATCCTTAACAAGGAACTGAATAAACTTGATTCCAGTTACAAAAACAGAATTAAAGGAAATTACACTCGATCTCCAATTAGTGGTGAACTTTTTTGGATAGAAGATTTGGATGCTATATTACGAAAAGACAAACTAGATATAAGTCATGTAATAGCTCTCCTCTATGTGGATAAAAATATTAATGATTTATTTTCAAACTTCACCGTTAAGTATTCTTCAAAAGAGAATTTAAAATATAATTATTATGGTATAAAATCATATTCTAATTACGAGAATCGCATCTATTCTAAAATTGTCACGTTTTATAATATTGAAAATTATCTAATCACTAGCAAACGTTCTGAATGGTTTAATCCGTTTACAGTAGATTACGAGTTTTTATTGGGTTTTAATCAGAATCTTGATCGCAATGAGGCAAATAGAATTTTAGCCTTTCTTGGAGGGAAAGTTGATTTTAATGAGTTAAGCATAGATTATCTAAAACTAAAATGTGAAGAACTAGCGCAAAGAAATAATACAAAAGGAGCACAGGTTTTTTATAAAAATTTAGTGGGTCATTACAAGACAAATGAGCTACCACTTTCCAATTGCAATTTATATGCGAAAGTTGCAGATCAAATAAAGGTTGTAGAGGCTAAAAATGTCTATTTCAGTGACCGCATCCAATTGCCACAATCCCTGACCAATAAATTCCCCATCTTTTATTACCCTTCTCGTTCAGGCGGTACAGCAGCAATAAAAATGTTTGGCATAAGGGATTTGAATTTGCTTGATTTAAAGATTCAATCTGCTCCAATTAATGAAAGTATTAAGCAGAGTTTTGAGACCTACCTGAAGGAAATTAAGCCATTCATATTAGCATTTAGATTGGACAAAATCACTTTGGAAAATGTTAAGAAAAATCAGGTTCAATTATTAAACAAATTAAAGCTAGTTTGTTGCCTTGAGTTGCATTGCACCATAGAAGGTGAACTCTTTCAAGTTGAGGCTTATAATTACGTTTACGATAATGAAACGGATCAGTTTTTTGTTCATATTCCTCGTGACAACAAGATTTCTGATCTAAGACAGAACAAAGTGTTTATTGATAATTTGTCTGATCTATTTCTCAAAGTTTTTGATACCCATGATGAGAAAAAGACATTTGTTTCAGTATTACGACAATCGCATGAAGACAATTTATTTGACGTAAACAATGAACTGGCAGAAGGGATACTTGAGGAAGCAATAGTTATGCTCGGAGAAATAAGTGTTCGATTATCAATTTGGTGTGGAATTTTCAATCTAAAACAAATGGAGTATGAAGTATTGAACGAACATAATTTGGATGAACACATTCAAGATGCTTTTCCAGAAGCATCAGAGTACAACACTTTTTATTCAACGCAATCATTAGATGATTTAAAAGCCATACGTGGCGTATTCGCACAGCTTCAAATCAATTTAACAGATTACAATGCTGTATCAGATTTCAAATTGTCATTTGACAGTTTATTTCAAGCCGAATTGCTTGCATTTTATGACTTAAAAAAGAAAACCCTTAAGAATCAGGTTTGGCGGAACCGCTCAATTTCTAGTATAGAAGCTCAAATTGGGTTTTTAAATGACATTTATCAAGTAGAAAACCTGTTGACTAATTATAAGTTGACTGAAAAATTAGATCAATATGATTTTAGTAAAATAATCCTTGATGAGCTTTCACTTGCTTTCAAAAACATTTCATTCAATTTAGAGGTATCAAACTTCAAGGCTTATGACCATGTTGAAGGGGTAAACTTTAAATTATTTACTGCGGATGAAATCCTTAAAATCAGGAGAGATTCAACTCTCAACAGCCTACTATATTTTGAAGGCACTTTTGATTACATAAAAAGTGAAATTTCGGAAAATAAAGAATTAGACCAAGGAGATCCTATCCAAGAACGGCAAGAAGATATAATTCTAGAAGAAAGAACGCCTGAGAAAGTAGACGGTTTTGAAATTGTTGTTCCTAAAAAAGCTAAAAAGCCAAAACCTAAACCTTGGATGGGGAATCAAAAAGATGAGTTATCTCCCCAAGAAAAAAAGAAACTTGGAAACAATGCGGAAAACATTGTAAAGGAATATTTAGAAAAGCATCCCGAAACCTATTCGAATGTTGAGCATATTTCAAAAACAGATGAAGGTGCTCATTACGATTTAAAATATTTAGATCTACAGCAGAATATTATCAAATATGTTGAATGTAAATATTTCAATGGTTACGCATTCTTTGTTTCAAGAGAGGAGAAGAATTTTGCTGAAAAAAAAAGAAATCAATACGAAATTTGGCTTGTAAATAAGTACAAACAAATTTATTGTATTTCAAACTTTAAAGAATTGGGCGACTTAGAACCGAATAATTATAAGGTTCATATTAAAATTACGGACTATGACATCCAAAACTAACGAACAGGCATTAGAAGCGGCCATAGAAAAAGCCTTAACAGGAAACTGCCTAGAAGATATTAAGGCAGCAGGGAATACGGTGCAAGAAGCCCAAACCTTGTACCGTTCAGGGAAGGGCTATTACATTGGATCTGCCAGTGATTTTAATGCCAAATATGCGCTTGATGATACCCGATTTTGGCACTTTTTAGAAGCCACTCAAAAAGAGGAACTCGATAAGCTGCAACGCACTGCCGACTGGAAGTTGAAGGTGCTGGAACGCTACAACCGCATGGTGAAGAAATATGGTATCCTGCGCCTATTGCGCAAAGGCCTAGAAGTGGAAGATGCGCATTTCACCTTATTGTACCAATTACCCATGGCCAGTAGCAGCCAAAGCGTAAAGGATCATTTCGAATTAAACGAATTTAGCATTACGCGCCAAGTACGCTATAATGTTGATAATCAGCGAGAGGAAATAGACATGGTGGTTTTTATTAATGGCTTAGCCATTGCCACCCTCGAATTAAAAAACCATTGGACTGGTCAGAATGCCAAGGTGCATGGAATTCGCCAGTATAAGTACGACCGCGATATACGGCAGCCTTTGCTAAATTTTGGTCGTGCGGTGGTGCACTTTGCGGTAGATACCGACGAAGTATATATGTGCACTAAGCTAGCGGGAGCGAAGTCCTTTTTTCTGCCCTTCAATAAGGGTTACAATAGTGGTAAAGGCAATCCGCCAAATCCCTTTGGTCATAAATCGGATTACTTGTGGAAAGAAGTTTTCAGTAGAGAAAGCCTGGCTAATATCATTCAGCACTTTGTACGCTTCGATGGTAAAGCAACCGATCTGCTAAACAAACGCAATCTGTTTTTCCCACGCTTCCATCAATTGGACGTGGTCCGTAAAATATTAGGGCATGCCTCTAAAAATGGAGTAGGCCACAGTTATCTCATCCAGCATTCGGCCGGTTCGGGTAAATCTAACTCCATTACCTGGGCCGCCTATCAACTGATTGAAACTTATCCGGAAAGGGCAGGTCTGCCAGGTGCAAACGGAATTGATAGCCCCTTATTCGATTCTATTATCGTAGTTACCGATAGACGTTTGCTCGATAAACAGCTACGGGAGAATATTAAGGAGTTTTCCGAGGTGAAAAATATTGTGGCGCCCGCTTATTCTTCGAAAGATTTAAAAGATAGCTTAGAGCAAGGCAAGAAAATCATCATCACTACCATTCAGAAATTCCCTTCTATTGTAGATGGTATTGCCGATTTAAGTGATAAGCGCTTTGCGGTGATAATTGACGAAGCGCATAGCTCGCAAAGTGGGACGGCAGCAGGGAAAATGAATCAGGCAATGGGAATGGCCGAAACCCAAAGTGAAGAAGGCGAGGAAGATTCGCAAGATCAAATTTTACGTGCCATGAAGAACCGTAAAATGAAAGGCAATGCCTCCTATTTAGCCTTTACGGCCACACCTAAAAACGCCACCTTAGAACGTTTTGGTAGCCAGCAAGAAAATGGTTCTTACAAGCCTTTTCACTTGTACTCGATGAAGCAAGCCATAGAAGAGGGCTTTATTTTAGATGTTTTATCGAACTACACCACTTACAAGAGCTATTATGAAATTGAGAAATCAATTTCCGATAATCCCCTTTTCGATACCAAGAAGGCCCAAAAGAAACTGCGTGCTTATGTAGAGCGGGACAAACGTACCATTGCCACTAAGGCAGATATCATGATCGAGCATTTTATTTCACAAGTTTACAATACCAAAAAGTTAAAGGCCAAGGCGAAAGGGATGGTGCTTTGCCAAAACATCGAATCGGCCATTCGCTATTACCTATCTATAAATACTATTTTAGCGGAGAAGGGCCAACCCTTTAAAATTGCCGTTGCCTTTTCGGGTAAAAAAACGGTAGACGGGATAGAGTACACAGAAGGCGATCTAAATGGCTTTTCCGAAAAGGATACTCGCGATAAATTCGATAGCGATGATTATCGCTTATTAGTGGTGGCCAATAAATATCTTACCGGCTTTGATCAGCCCAAGCTATGTACCATGTATGTAGATAAGAAACTGCAAGGTGTTTTAGCCGTTCAAGCCTTGAGCCGCTTAAACCGATCAGCCGCCCGCTTAGGCAAGGCTACCGAAGACCTATTTGTCCTCGATTTCTTTAATCAGGTTGATGATATTAAAGAATCATTCGATCCTTTTTACACCGCCACATCTCTAAGCCAGGCCACTGATATTAATGTATTGCATGAACTAAAAGGCACTTTAGATGACTTTGCCGTTTATGAATGGCATGAGGTGGAAACCTTTGTAGAAAAGTATTTCGCTGGAGTAGATGGGCAAGAGCTTGGGGGCATTATCAATACCGCTGAAGATCGCTTTACTACAAAATTAGAGCTCGAAGAATTTGAAAAAGCCGATTTCAAAATTAAGGCCAAGCAATTTGTGAAGATTTATGGTCAAATGGCTTCTATTATGCCCTTCGAAGTGCTAGACTGGGAAAAACTCTTTTGGTTCTTAAAGTTCCTTATTCCCAAGCTAGTAGTAATTACCGATGATGATAGGGTGATTGATGAGATTCTGGAAAAAGTGGACTTGTCTACCTATGGTTTGGAGCGCAAGAAACTCAATCATAGCATTAGCCTAGACGACAGCGACAGTGAATTAGACCCTCAAAACCCCAATCCACGTGGAGCGCATGACGCAGAGAAGATCAAGGATCCTTTAGATGAAATCATCAAAACCTTCAACGAGCGTTGGTTTCAAGGTTGGGAAGCCACGCCAGAAGACCAAAGGGTGAAGTTTCTCCAAGTATCAACTAAGCTATTAGAACATCCGGATATCCAAGAAAAATACTTCAATAATCCCGACAGTCACACGCGCGATTTAGCCCTGAATGTGATGCTAAAGGAAGTATTAAATCAACAGAGACGACAAGAATTGGAATTATACCGTTTAACGGCGAAGGACGAATCTTTTTATCAGGCCTTTTTCGACACGATGAAGCGCATGATAGATAATCCGAGTATTGGAGGAAGTATGGGGGTGTAGTGAGGAGTAAGATTATTGAAAGGTTGATTATTAATAATCCACTGCGGAGCATAGACGATACTTGGAAAAGAATAAAACAACTTTAGATTAAAATGGAAGAACTTATTCAGCTAATTGGTCTAGACATACCACAATCGCCTCGACGTGAAATGGGCTTTTTGGATGTAGTTGACAAGACCACGCATGAAACAACAATTTGCAAGGTCTATCGCTACTTTCTTGACTCTGAATTGTCACCTTTGCTTAGCACTGTTTTTATAGATTCATTAAAGGACTTGATTTTATCCAAGTTTAGCCAAAAGAAAGTAACAAAAGAATTAGACTTCGCTAATTATGAGGTATTTCTTGAAGTAGTTACTAATAAAGGTCGAATCGATATAGTGCTTCACTCAACTAACGGACCTAGCGTAATAATAATTGAAGTAAAGGTCTATCATACTTTGAATAACGACCTGGAAGATTATTGGGAAAAGTACGATTATCAAATACAAAATAAAGCTGGGGTAGTTTTAGCACTGAACTCATTTTCTGATGAAGTAATAGCTAATGAAAACTTTGTAAGCATCACTCATTATGAATGGTTAAATAAAGTTTTAGAAGCAGGCTTACCAGCTAATCTTCCGATCCGCGACTTTATTTATATCCATGACTTTTACAACAACATGAAGCACATAACAAAAGCAAATGAAATGACAGAAGAGGTTAGGTTCTATTTACAACATGCAGGGAAAATTAATAAAGCTATTTTGGTTAAAGATTCTGCCTATGCTTATTTAATTGACCAATTAAATACAGTTGCTTCTAATCTTAATTTGGTATTATATGGTAATTCTGTAGAATATCGACATCTTTGGGATCAAGACAATCACGCGACAGTCTATCTAGCGGTGTATCCGGAGAAAATTCTTTTAAATCCTAGCAAGATTGAGGTCGATCTAGAGATTTACAGTAAGGCCATTCTTCACAAAAACGACTTACAGAATATGGTACCTGCGGAAATGAGAGAGAATGGCGGCAGTAATAATTCAGATGTAATTTTAGGGAGAAAAGTATACCCGATTGAGTTGAGCGAATTTAGTTCGTTATCCCAAACCCTCACGAATGCAATAGAAACAGATTTTTCACCCTTGATTAAGAACATGTTGGCTTTCTTAAAAAATGAAGATGCAGATAGGCATATGTAGATAAATGAAGTCCTATTGATAAGCAGTTAAAAGTTTCAGCCATAAATAATTAAACTGGAAAACATGAATTTACAAATCAACCGAAACAGTATAGAAGCAAGCTTCGCAGAAATAGCCGAGAGTCTAATTAATAATGTCGATCTAAAGGTAAATGAAACCCTTATCGAATTTTGCGATTTAGAGTTCTATTGGAAGGGAACGGGACATGATGATACTAATACGCATGAGCACAATTATCAAAACGGACAGCTAAGACCGCATGGCAGCGGCTATGATATCGCGTTAAGAAATGAGACAGGTTATGGGGGAATTCTCATACGCGGTGTTTTCAGCAATGGTCTTCCCACTTATGGACCTTTTCGTTCAGCAGATGTGATTTTTACTGAAGGTAGAAACCTGGGCACAGGAGGCCTTTCAATTAGCCTAGTTAAGAAAACAAAACCCACTATTTTTCCTATTTTTAAAACGGGTAGGGTAGGTCTGGTTAAAGGTGATGATTTTAGTGAAGCGCCTTATCGCTTTATAAGTTGCAGAGCCGACTACTTAAGACAAGTAGAAGGTAAATTAGCGCTATGTGATGAAATTAAAAAGGTGGCAGCATGGACCAGTATTGCAGAAGAAGCTAAATCTTTACCTGCCTTAAAATATAATGTTGCTAAGACATTATAAAACCTTTTCCTCTCGCTTAGTTGAATATTGCATCAACATCATTCTCACCAAGCATTAGGCTTCAAAATAAGCCACACATAACGACAATATTTGTCGCTGACTCGACCTAGGTTTACTGAATAATTAAATAATCATTCAGCATGCGACTTGATAAGACAAAATTCCACAGCCCCGAAAAATCCCCTTTAATGCAAGGTGTAATTAGCAAATACTTTGACGAACAAGGTTACGGCTTCATCAAAGACGAAAAGGGGCAGGATTACTTCTTTCATTTCAGTGCGGTCGTAGACAAAATAGACTTCAGAGCAAGGGTGCAGGACTACATCTATTCAGACCTGAAAAGCTGTTGCTACTTCGTGCAGTTTCGTCCCGGGCAAAATGCTAAAGGGAATGTAGCGCTTGATGTTATGCTCAGTGAAGAAAGAATGTTTGATCACTCTGAAAAACAAAAGCTATATGTGGTTCAAGGCGCTCAACTTGAATATAAAGTAGGTGCAATTTCTAAGATTGTGTCTGGTGTAAAAAAGAATCAAGCTGCCCCGATAGGCGCCACTGCAGGAGGGAACGGTACCTATCGTCTCGGCTATCCAGAAACCTATCGCTTCCTTAGTTTGCACTTTATATGGAATAAATTTATGGGTGGTGGAAAAATTGAACTTCTTGAACCTGTGCTTAGACTTAACGGCCGTAAAAAGGTAACCAAAAAGTTTTTAATGCAATTAGAGGCGCGACTAAAAGAGGCTGAATTGGAAATCGTTTCAGATGGCCGAGAATGGCAGCTTCTAAACCCTGGCGTTTTGAAACTCTAGGGTGGTGGCCTTTATATTTAACGTGAGTTCGACGCAAAATTAGGCCTCAGACCTCTTGTAAATAGTGGGTTTCAAGCCGA
>TARA_R110002050_G_scaffold128157_5_pt1 | contig 19566 bp, 41 predicted proteins | sample TARA_R110002050 | Tara Oceans TARA_R110002050 (sample SAMEA4396988) | marine metagenome | biome: Polar Biome; feature: [DCM] deep chlorophyll maximum layer (ENVO:01000326); material: water (ENVO:00002006), including particulate matter (ENVO:01000060) such as... | depth 25 m
CAGGTGAAGTAAATATATCTTCACTTACTGATAATATTGTTGAGGTATCTATTGCTGTTACTGTAGCAACAGAACTGTCTGTAGTGTTATAAATAATATCACCTACACTTACATTAGAAAAGTCAGCTCCAACATCTACAAGTTTATTTGCAGTAGCGGCTGTTGTTGTTCCAGATAAAACTGGCAGGTCTGCAGCTGGTATTGGAATTGAGTCACTGCCCACAACCTGTAGTGTCATGCCAGTGTTAACTGTAATCTTTGGGTATGCCATCCTTATATATTAGAGGGTTAAAAATCTCTTGTTAATCTTTCTTGTAAGGAAACTTACGGTTCAACGTGTCTCTCCTTGAAGCACAGCCACAGTCCTTGCCCATAGCCTTGCTTACTTTTTCTACAACGGTATGTATGCCTGTTGCCTTTGTTATCTTCTGGATTGAGTCTCCCAATCCCCTTGACTTATTTTTTTTCACAATTACAGTCGGCATTTGGACATCTTGTTACGTCAAACATTAAGTTAAGCATTAGGCAGTTCCAGTTACACTGAGTCCTGCACCAAAATTCTTGAACCCACAGGCCCATCCTTACTAATAATTTTCCCATTACTTCTTTATAAGTTTACCTAAGTGATCCTTAACCTTGCCGTCCTTTATGCACTGGTGGTTGTAGCTCATAGACTTGTCACCACCGTATGCATGCCCAGACTCCTTCTTGGACATTCCCTTGCTCTCGTCTCGTCTTGATTTCATTGACTGAGACTTCTTTCCGTTCCTTGCTCCAAGTGACTCATCGAGTCTTGAATTGTATCCTTGTTTCATAATAATTTATTTAATGCAAATATACTAATATTTTCCTTACCTATTCTTAGGGGACGACTCAGTGCTGCCACCCTTTCCTGCCCATAGCTTTTTGCATGACCAGTACCTTGCAGTCATCTTAGATGTAGCAGTCGAACAGTTGTGCCTGGCCTTGAAAGACTTCCTTGCCTTGGCAGAGTAGTTGTGTCCATAACCCTTAGCACCGAAGTGTATAAGCTTCTCCTTGCCGCCAGCACATGCCTTTACCATCTTCTTCTTACCTGCCCTGTCACTTGACCTGACGGAGTTGCACTTCATCTTACTTTTATCAGCCATTACCTTTTAGTGTGGGTGTAACCTTTTTTCTTTAGAGACAGATGTTGCTTCACAGTCTTTGCTACCTTTTTAACACCCGACTTACTGTACATGTTATGTATCTTGAACTTTGCCATTACCTTTTATTTTTTTAGTTACCTTACTCCCTTAGTGTTCCTAACAAACTGCTTACCCTTTGCACCCTCCTTCTTCTTCTTCCGTGCGGTAGCAGCTAGTTTTCTTTTTGATAACGAACGAGCCTTTGCCAGGGGTAGACACCTGTCTGGGTTCTTCTTGTTCTTAGAAGTACCGCACTCACCCTTTATCTTTCCGTCAGTACCTATGCGTACCCACTTCTCGTCCCTCCATTTCTTTAACTCTCCCATACCTATGATCCGCAGCCAATGCAGTCAACGTAACTGTGACTTGGTTTTACTCCGTTTATTTTCATCTTGAGGTTGTGTATCCTGTCTGCAATATCCATCTGCTCCTCAAAGTTAGTTGTCTTACCCTTAAGTTCCTCAAGAGCCTTTATTTCCTTTCTTTCCTTTTCCATAGTTAGGATCTTTACAGTACTTTGATGCAGCCATGTTTGCGTATGCCGATGGGTACTTGTCAAACGTTCGTTTAGCCCAAGAGATTCCTGCGTCACATATTTTGTTAGACTTTTTTTTAGTCCTGCCCTTTGCCATTACCTCTTACCTCTTTTGGTTTTAACAACCATTTTTTTAGTTGTCTTCTTAGGGGTAGCCTTGCCACCGTATCCCTTCTTCTTTGTAACTGTCTTCTTTCCGTACATCATTGGTTTATAGTTTTAAATGTAAGTATACTCTGCTGTGGCATCAAAACTTGGGCAGGCTTTCGCTGCAAAGTCTCGATGGCTATGAATTTTTGCACCTGGATACATCTTGCGAAGAACCAGCAATAATTCTAATAGTGACCCTATCTGTTCTGGTGTCCTGGTGTCCTTCGGTGTCTTGCCGTCAGACTCTACTCCTCCTATGTAGCACACGCCTATAGACTCACAGTTGTGTCCCTTTGTGTGTGCGCCACACTGGTCTACCATACGTCCCGTTTCGATAGTGCCATCCATCAGTACCACGTAGTGGTATCCAATACCCCTCCAACCCCTATCCTTATGCCACCTGTCAATAACCTCTGCGTTTATAGAGTCATCACACTCTCTCGTAGCGGAGCAGTGTATGATGATTTTATTAACGTCAGATGATTTCATTCTATTAGTTTTGTATATTTACAAAAGTAATAAATTAAATTAAATGTTTTATGGGCGTAACTGTTAGGAACACCTCACGCAAGCAGCCAGAACACGACTACCTAAAGTACTGGAGCGTGGTAAAGTACTGGGCAAAAAGGAAGTACGATGTCACAACCGCTGACATCGAGATGATGATGTTCTTGTACAGCGAGCATCTTTTCAACAAGACAAAGTTCGAGGAGTACCAGGAGATAATGAGCTGGGATAAGAACAGGTTCTATAAGCTTATAAAGCAGGGGTGGATACACAAGTGGAGGAACAAGAAGGGGAAAGAAGCTGCCCTATACGAGCTTACGTACAAGGGTAAGAGGATGGTTAGCAACATATACGGAAAGCTGAACGGTGAGGAGTTCCCAGAGAACTACGTGAACAACCCCGTGTTTAAACACGATGTTAAGTTCAGGGACAAGGTGTTCCGAAACCAGATGAAGAAGATCAACAAGGAGATAAGGAAGGATCGCTAGATAACAACGACCACGTCCCTCTCGCTTATAACCGTGTATATCTTGTCGCTTATGAGCATCGAATGCCCAGCCGCCTTGTCGTAGTATATCTCGTCACCCTCCTTGATGTGTTCAACAAGAGTGCCTGGCTTCACTACCACGGCCTGGTGATACCTCATAGCCCCCACGTCCTCTGCGGATAGCAGTATGCCTGACTCGGTCTTGACCTCGGCCTCTACCTTTGTGATCACTATGTACTTCCCTATTGGCTTCATTTTGTATAATTTTTATTTGAATATAACATTGTAGGTGGTATAGAAACCAACTGACCTAACCGTGAACATTATAGAAAAGTCAGCCACGTACCAGTACCACTGCTTCCTCTTAGATCCGTGTCCAAATGCATAGTATAGCATAGATGTTTCAGTAAGCCTGTGTTTCACAAACCTTGTTGCGTGATGAAAGTCGGTAACAAAAACTAGTGACCTGCTAGAAAGCCAAAACCTTTCAGTACCTACCCTAACATTTCCGTCTGGGTCTACAACCCACTTATTCTTCCATGACTCCTCGTTTGGTCTTATACCCCACTTCTCAAACTTACCGCTGTTGTCGTAGTGGAATAGATAGGCCTGGTTTGCTCCGTCAGCAGCTCCAGAAAAAAACTGAGATGCTGATGACTTCCATATGTTACTGTTGAGCTGCCCCCTTCCTATAACTGAAAGGGTGAGTATAAGTGCGGTTGTTATTTTACATCTTAGTCCTCTCAACATAGTCTTCAGTGTTTACATGTCATCGTTGCACCATATCGGTGTCTGTTCACCCACGTATGCACACCTTATGTTGAAGTCAAAGTACTCGTACGCATCCTCCATGTTCATCCCCCACTCTGGGGTCATAAGAACCTTTATGCACTTGGACACCGAGTATATTAGCCTGCCAGAGTCGTCTGCTATTCCAATAACCGCACTGTCAAACCCGTCTGCCTTCAGTACGCTGTCGTCTCCTACCCATTCAATTATGCTGTCTAGTATCATGATGTTACCCTCTTGTGTGTCACGATTGCGTTGGTTGATAGTATGGTTGTCGCAACGCTGCTTGCGTTGAGCAGTGCGTTCCTTGTGACCTTCAGCGGGTCAATCACCCCAAGCTTGAACATGTCACCGTACCTCTCGTTCTTCACGTCAAACCCTGCGTTCTTATTCTCAGCGTTGTCTGCGTCAACAACCCCAAGCACGTCCTCTGGGCTTATGCCTGCGTTTATAAGTATCTGCCTTATCGGTGTGCGTAGTGCGTCACGTACTATGGCGTATGCGGTCGAGTAGTCCAGCGAGTCGCTGTCCTTGTTCTCAAGCCTGCTGGCTATCTGGTACAGGGCTATGCCCCCACCTGCAACTATGCCCTCCTCAAGTGCTGATCTTACTGCACACACCGAGTCGTCCACCCTGTCAAACTTCTCCTTCTGCTCCACGTCTGAGTTACCGCCTACGTAGATGCAGCCTATAGCACCAGCAAGGCTCGCAATACGCTCGTCAATAAACTTCCTTGACACAGTGTCCGTAGTGTTCTCCTGCTGAACCCTTAGCTCGGCTATCCGTGTACGCATCTCCTCGGACGGCTCTGCGTTCTTTATCAGAACGGATGAGGTCTTGCCCACTATGATCTTGTCAGCGAAACCTAAGTCCTCTAGCCTAAGTATACTGAGGTCGTCCCCAGTCTGCTCAGAGAAGTACTTAGCACCAACCGTTGCAGCAATGTCCTGCATCAGCTCGTTCTTCTTGTAACCAAACGATGGCGGTGCAATGTTACACAGCTTCAGGTTGTTCCTCACAACGTTGGCTGCGAATGTGTTCACCACGTTCTGACCACAGTCCGCTATTATCAAAAGCTTCTCGTTGTTCTGTATGATCGGCTTTAGCACAGACTCTATCTGTAGTATGTTGCTTATCTCCTGGTCGCAGACTAGTATCCTCACGTCCTCAAGTATGCACTCGTCCTTCTTCTGATTGTTTATGAAAAGGTTAGACGTGTAGCCCCTGTCGATCTTTATACCATTGGTAACCTCTGCATATGTCTTGTGGCTCATCGACTTCTCTACCGTTACTATGCCATCCCTTCCTACCTTGTCGTATGCGTCGAAGATTAGCTGCCCCACCTCGGAGTCGTTGTTCGCTGATATCTTTGCCACGTTAAGTAGTCCCTTCTTTGTTATCCTCTTGGAGTCCTTCGTCAGTGTCCTTACAACGTCCTGGACTATCTCGTTCACGTCACGCACAACCTGTGTCGTGTTGTTCTCTGGTGTTATGTACTCGCTCCCAGCCTTTACAAAGGCCTCTGCCAGTACAATGGCCGTAGTAGTCCCGTCACCCGCTGAGTTGGCAGTACGCTGTGCAGCGTCCTTCATCATCTGTATGGCTAGGTTCTCTATAGGGTCGTCTAGGAATATTGATGCCGCAACCGTTACACCGTCCTTGGTGATGGTCATACCCCTCAAATGCTCAGGCGACTCCACAAGAACCGTCTTACCCCTTGGGCCTAGTGTACTCTTTACTGCTCTTGAAATTTTAGAGATGCCGCTTATTAGCTTGTCCCTACCCTGCTTGTCGAAGTGCAGGTCTTTTGGAATGTATCCACTTGTTGACATATGATTGAATTTGATTGTACGCAAATATACATTTTTTATTTCACCTAGCAACTAAACAGGAATAAAAAAACTATGTGACGAATGACGGTGTAAATTTCTATATACTACTCTTTATATATTTTCTCTTTCTTTTTTTTTCTTTTATTTATATTTATTACTTTTTATTGTCATTTTAGTCATAAAGAATATAAATAGAATATAAAGAACTATAAATCAATAAGTTAGAGAATGACTAAAGTTATGACTAAACTGTTTGGTGGTGACTGTTATTAGACACTACTGTAGTTATTGGTATAAAAAAAGAGGCCTCGTTAGAAGCCCCTTGTATTCAATCAAAAAATAGAACAATGGAAATTACTCTTATAGGAACATGTCCTTCCTCCTCTCAGCAGCGACTATGCCCTCTGCTATTTGGTTTATCTTCTTGGCGTTCCTTATAGACCTTCGCATGTTTGCCGCCTGGGCAATACCTGTCTGTCCATCTGGTGCTAGGTTCATTAACCTGCCGTCCTTTACCTTATATCCCTGTTGACTCGGTGTGAGTCCTGTAAATTTATTCATAGCTTTCGTTTTGTGATAGTACAAAGATAATAAAAAATTATTAGATACTTAGAACCTTAGGGCTATAATAGCTTGTTGAAATTAATTTTGATTTTAGAAACTGATTTTTTCTTGTTGATGATTTGGATTTTGAGATTTCCGTTGCGATTTTTTTAGCTTTTTCTGTGGAGCTATCACTAGCTACCTACCATCACTACCTACCATCACTACCTACCTATCTACCCTACCTACCCTACCTACCCTACCTACCTGCTATCACTAATTGCTATCACTAGCTATTGCTTATCAGCTGAGAGAGAGAAGAGAGAGAGAGAGACTAAGGTATCTCTTAATACACGGCCCATTCAATTAAAATTAAAACAAATAATATATTTTATTCACATAACAAATACACTACCAAACGTAGTGATAGCGTATGTTTCAAGCATATACAACAGTATGTATCTAATCATTCTTGTATTTTTTTTTCATTAGGATTATGAATTGTTAATTAATTAGTATATATTTGTTGAAGATTTAGCTATAGTGCTAATGAAGACGATCATATTTATCAGCTAAAAACTAGCATACTTATGATTGACGATCTTTGAAACGATTTCTAGTTATAATTGGATTTATCCATAATCATGGTAACGCATGAACTAATACTAGGGCAGGTGGAATGCCTTAACTCCACATCAACAATACCTACACAGAGTGCAGTCGGAATGCCTTAAGCATTCGTGAATAATTATTCATCGAGACTCATGATCGAGCCATTCATCATGGCATGTAGGTGCTAACTTAACAACAATTACAATGATAGTGAAAGCAATTAACCCTAAGCATCAAACACTTGTGAACAAAGCAGTGATTTGGGCAGTGAAGTACAATGAATACAATACAAGTAGGAATACGGCATCTGATGGGCTACAAGAAGATCAGTATGAAGAAGACTGCAAGATTTGGCGAAAGTTTAACAGACTATGCGAAAACTCATGGGATAAGTACCAATCATATCTAGGTGAATTGCCTAGTAGAGAGCGATCCATTATAGATAGATGGGAAGATAGTTACTCAATTGAATGCTAATCAACCACCACCGACCACCGACCTCACTATGTATTACGTAGTGGGGTTTTGGTGGTAGAGGGATGTTCCTCGACAATTAAAACAAAAATATTATGATGAATGAATGGATCTACATACAGTATAATTACTCAACCGAAATGTATGAAGTTATTAAGCAAGTGAGAGGAGTTAGGGATGATGTTGTTTTAAAGTCATTCAAAAGAGAAGGCAACGCACACAATTATGAATTATCATTATTTAAAAACCAAACAAATAAAAATATTATGAAAAAAGTAGAAATGAATCAGGCTGACCTTAGTAATGTTGACCTAGACAATAATGAGAGATTAAAAAAAGTAACTAGCATTTTTATAAGAAGACTAAGGGAAAAAGGGAAATCAGAGGAGTTTATCAAGAGCGTTTTATTGGATTCAGATCTTATTTAAAAATATTTAACTTACTAAAATAAACAAAACAGCTACTAGTTAACCAACCACCGCCCTCGCATCGTAAATGATGTGGGGATTTGGTGGTAGAGGAATGTTCCTCGACAATTAAAACAACAAATACAATGAGTAAATCAAAAATTATCTTACCAACAAATCTAAGAAATAAGTTAGCAAGATTAAATAAGCATTTAAATAAATTTGGCGGAAGAGATCTTACTGAAGAAGAAGCAATTAGGTTTAATATAGACAATAATTCGCAGAGCGGATTTCAGGCGGGTAGTATAGCATTTGACATATCGAATGCTCCCGATTCATATAAAGGGCTATCATATCATAGGGCAAGTACAAGGTATTATCATTGGATAGGTGATGCATTGATTGATATCAGTTATAAGATGACGGGTATAGATTACGATGTAAGATAAATATGGGTGCATAGGTATATGGTATAAAGAGATGTTCGATTCATCTCTGCCTACAATTATTAAATAACTAAACACAATTACAATGAGAAAATTAAAGAAAATAAATGTTGGAAACTACATCAATTATTTTGCTACGAATGTATCAAAATCTCGTATGATTGAGTTACTAACTGACAGCTCTACAGATTGCTATAACAGAAACATAGATTTAAGGTATGCTTACGTATCGACAATATCATATGGACATAATAGTGTATGGTTCGATAATAAAGGTAACGAACATTTCTGTGAGGATTGTTGCGCATAAACACAATAGGTATATGGTATATAGAGATGTTCGATTCATCTCTACCTACTAACATTATTTCACTTAAAACAACAAACAAATGAATTTATTATTCAAACAATTCTCACGCACAAGTAGTGATTACCAAAGACACGACAATGGATTGGTATTGTTAGAAGAATTGAAAGATGGTCAGACACTAATAGACCGATTGGATTACTACGAGAGCGAAGTATACGAGAATGAGGATGGCATAGTAGTGGATCACAATGGATGCGAGGTATACGACAAGGATTACCCTAACGTAGCTGAGTTTGATGACTACAAGTACTACGTAGTTGATTTTGACAATTTATCTACTAGAGAATTACATTGTATGAATTGGATAATAGAAGATGAGTTTGGAAATCATTGTTTCACTGAAAAGTCATTTCAAACTTACGAAGATGCGTGGGCTTTTATATATGTGAAATTTCCCGTAATATATCACGCTGATGGTACACAAGATGACCAAGAGGAGGAACTTAGTTCTTACTTTGTTGTTCATCAAATCAATTAATATTAATAAATCAATAAATTATGAATAACAAAATTGAGTTTACAGATTTTATGAAATTAGCAGCATTAGTATTTTTTGGACTATGGTTCGTTATCAACATGGGTGCATAGGTAGTATGGTACAGAGAGATGTTCGACTCATCTCTACCTACAATTATTATTTCAACTAAAAACAATCACAATGAATACTAAAACAATGTACCAAATAACAACAAATATAGAAAAGTGGGGACCTGTTTGCGGATTCCATACAAGAGAAGAGGCGGAGCAGCACATAATAGATGATCTGCAGTGGATAGAAGATAATAATCTTATAGAGGATAAGCATCTGACTCACGAAATAACAGAATACCAACAGGAAGTTAATACTAAGAGAGACAAAAATGCTATGTGGGTTAGGCTGATGCATCACTACGTAGGGTATTAATTTTAACTAAAAACAAAAAAACAATGATATCAGAAGTAATAATATTCGCAACTCTAGTCCTCTTTTTAATCTCACATTTAAAAACTAAACCTATGGAAAATCCAAAAATTAAATTTATCGACCTCTTAAAATTATTCGCTCTTATTTTCTTCGGACTTTGGTTCGTCATAAACATGGGTGCATAGGTAGTATGGTATATAGGGCAGTTCGATTCTGCCCTACCTACAAAACATTATTTCACTTAAAACAATTACAATGAACGGAATTACAAATGCTATGAGATTGTTCGCTACTCTCTCATATTTTACTACTAAACATTTTGCTGATAAAATGAATATTAGCCCAATAGATTTGTGCGAAATGATTGTCAGAAACAATACGGATTGGGCAAGTAGATCACTTAATGAAGATAACTACTATTGCTTGAATGATATCACTCACGATTTTATCGGTCTAATCAACAAAGACGATCATTTTGTTACACGATTATAACACAATAGGTATATGGTAAACGAGAGGGTTCGACTCCCTCTCTATCTACGAAAATTATTAATCACTTAACACAACAAACGCATGGACAGACAGAGAATTGAGCAAGACACTATCCGACACATGGATGATATCAGGAGACTGAATCAAAAGATATTAGTCTTGGAGCAGCTAAAACTCCAAAGAATGGAGGCTATTAAATTAAACTACGACAAGCTAGATGCTTGTCTATTAACTAACCAAATAATTAAATAAAGATGGAATCAAACAAATTAATCGCAGAATTTATGGGAGTAAATGTCATCACTCTTGATGATATAAGAACAAACAAGAATCCTTATATCTCATCAGCAGATGGATATCTTGAAGACGACCTTGAATACCACCTCTCATGGGATTGGCTGATACCCGTAATACATAAATGTTTTGATGTAGCTGAAGATGGCGATATGGAGGATATAATGCACCACCTTCAAGTTGCTGATAGAAAACCTACGTACCGAGCAGTAATAGAATTTATTAACGAACACAATAAAAATAAGTAAGATGACAAAGCAAGTAAATGAAGTACTACTAGTCCTCAGTATCATATCATTCATAGGGATACTAGCATTCTGTGAGGAGAAAAGCAATAGTAGTTTCTATCCATACACAGAGACCGTAGAATTGTGGGTCAATACCGACACGGTATTCCTCACGGCAATTCACTTTAACGTGGAAGAGATGGAACACATGATGTACAGCCACCAATCTAAATCTATTGTGTATACGGGAAGGTATATAGAGGTTGAAGATATAATTAGTTTCAGCAAAACTAATCCTCCTACTGAGGATGAGTTGCTCGATATGAAACAATACTACCAAGACATCATTGAAAAGATTATTTGGTAGTCTGAAAAGTAATCACTATTTTTACATTAAATCAAGACGATATAGTCGTCATTTTATTTACAATTAAAATAAAGTATTATGAGAAATTCAATAGAGTTAAAGGATTGGGATAAATTAAGCAGTAATGTGTGGTCAGATAAAAATGAGAAGTATGCCAATGATTGGGTATCTGCAATTAAACCTGGCGAAAGAGATACTAAATGGAACAGACTAATGTACTCTAAAAAATTAAATGTACTAAGAAGCCAAACAATTATTGAGTGGTATTCTAGACATTCACAAATCGGTTACGGAAGAGATTAAACTAAAAATTATATAACCAAAAATTACATTAAGCATGGCATTCAAAAGCAATATCAGAGTACAGACAACAGAGATTCATATACACAAGCTAGTGCAATCAAACAAGGATATGACGTATGATTCGGCTTATAAGAAGTATGGACACCTGATCGATAAGGACACTCGTATGGTACGGATGGAAGACCTTAGATTATATAACTAAAAAACTAAACAGAGATGAAAATTAATCTATCAGAAAAGAAAAAGTGCATGATCCTATACAATAAGATAGCCGATGCATTTCATGATCAAAGCGGAGGCGACTACAACGACACTATGTATTGGCAATGGCAGGGAGCGCATGAGGAGGTATGTGAGGCTGAGGAGGACAACGATTGGAGTGCTGCAATAAGTAATCTATCTAAGTGCTGGACATACGTTCAGCATTGTAAAAAGATCGACGATCTAGAAAGTAATATGCCACCAGAAGTATACTGCTAAGGCATTAATTTTTTTTAATAACTAAATAACTAAAGAGAGATGAGATTAACATTCGAGGGTACAGAGGAGCAATTAGACTTACTAAAATATGAGTTCGATATGCTACTAATAGAGCATGGCGATGAGAAATTACCTAGCATAGACTATTTATTTTACTACGGAAAAAAAACAAAAATAGCATCAATGCTATTTACTATTTTTCAGAGAATACAGATAGATACACCAAACAATTTTGATGAAATATTAAACTTTGTTGTCGATGATGTTGACGAAACTGCCCATAAATTCCATTGGCACGATGGGGATGTGGCTATTGCTTTTAGAAGATATATTGAATCCAAAAACTAAACAGAGATGAAGAAAATAAAGCTAATAGCATCCATAGTCTTTATAGCAGCGGTGGTTACAATACTATGCCACTTTCTGCTAATATTAATCAGCAGAGAGCCTCAGTTCGTGGCTATCAGTATAATCTATATAATGATAGTACGGAGGGTTTGGAAGCACAGACCAAGTAAGCAATGAACTACACGTACAAGCAAGTTAGCCAGTCACTAGCCAAGCATGGATTCCAAGAGACATCTAGGGATGCTGACGAGATGGACAACAGAATATATATCTACGAGAGAGAGTACGTATGTCCAAATACCGTAAGGTATGCCACGCTAACGGAAGATATTGAAACTGGTATCTGTCTGGTCGATGGAATTAATCCACGAGAATGGTCAACTTTACTCGAATAAATTCTTTTTTTAAGATTAACTTTATTACATTTGTAAAAATCAAAAGCTATGAGACAAGGAATACATACTGGCTGGTACATCATTAACAACATGGACGAGCAGTACACAATCGAGATCGAGTACACATACAAAGTTTATGATAGTCAGTTCAAGGAAGAGATAGACGAGGACATACAGATCGAACAGGTATTAATTAATGGGGTAGACCTAACAGGTTTCTACTACGACTACCTTGACAAGGATATAATCGATGAACTATACGACTACGCAAGGGATTCTCACTCCGAGATAGAGTAGGAACTAATTTTATTTATTAAAAAAAAGAACATGAAGAAGAAAATCTTTGACAGCTATGCGGAGGCGGTAGCTAGTCACTTTAATCTAAGCCTCAATGAGTTATTCAAGAAGACCAAGAAGCGTGATATAGTTGACGCAAGGCAGATGCTATACTTCCTATGTCTGGAGAGACCGATGCGTATCTCTTCAATAGTAAGGTTCTTAAACGAGTACGGATACGATGTGGGATATAGCACGATTTACAATGGATACAATCGTGCCATAAAGAACCTGAAGGACGAGGACTACTCCTCTATTGTTAACGAAGTAAAGAAAACAGATGTATAGCCTAGAAACATTATACCAACAAGCACTCAGCGAGAAGGACTCCCTCATAACAGAACAAAGGAATGGTCTGTCAATCATAGGACATGGCGTGAAGCTAAAGAAGTTTGGCGAAGACATACAGATTCTGAACATGGGTAAGGGGGGAGACTACTACAAGGAGTGTGACCATGACGAGTACCAGTTATTCCAAGAGCATGGGTGGGTAGACGGTGCTAAACACCTTGCCCTAAGTAACTGCCTATACAAGCTTGGTCTGGTTGAGGAGCGTATCAAGAGGGAGATGAACACCCGCAAGAACGACAAGCACATCAAGTACATGAAGACAAGGCGAGACAATCTATTAAAAAAGTATTCATCAATCAAAAAAGTAATCAATGAAATCACAGAACACATTTGAGACACTCGGCAAGATATCAGTTGCCGACAAGGTAAAAAAGAAGGGTAGGTTTGAGTACCTATCATGGGCATGGGCATGGCACGTGCTGAAACAGAACTACCCAGATGCACAACGTATAGTATACGAGAACGCAGAAGGTGTGCCATACTTTACGGATGGAAAGTTTGCCAATGTAAAGGTCGGTATAGTAGTGGGCGGCATGGAACACATAGACTACCTACCAGTCTTAGATAACTTAAACAGAGCCATACCACTAACAAAGCTTACCTCGTTTAATGTCAACACGGCTATACAGAGGTCAACGGCTAAGGCTATTGCGCTGCATGGACTTGGACTATCTCTATGGATAGACGAGGACACTACAAAGTCATGGGACAACGAGACAAAGGCAGCCCCTGTAAAGACAAAGGGGAAGTACACACTCAAGGTTGGAGACCACAAGTGGGAATCAATGCTAGGCTTTATAGAGGCTAATAAGTCAAAGGGGTTTGAATGGATCGTTGGGTCTATAAGCAAGGGATACACCCTATCAGAGGAGGTTAAATTAGAAATCAAAAATCAGTTAAGTAATGGAAAAAAAGGAAGTACTAAGAAGGCTGCAAAGTGATGAAGACTACTACGGAAAGTTTGGCAAGAAGTACCTGTCTGCATCAAGCGTAAGGAGTCTTCTATACTCACCGACAAGGTTCGGAAAGATGGACAAGAGCCTACCACTAATACAGGGTGGATACTTTCACACGCTTATGCTCGAGCCAGAGAAACTTGAAACGTACCATGTACTGGACGTGAAGACTCGCAACAACAAAGAGTTCAAGGGATACACGGCAGAGAATAACCTGCACCAGTATGACGTGCTACTATCTCACGAGGTAGAAACCATACACAAGTGGGCTGACAAGATCAAGTCTAACCTTGAGCTGCACGAGATGATATACGACAGCCGTAATAGGTTTGAAGTTCCAAACATTACCAACATAGGTGGAGTGGAATGGAAGGGTAAGTGCGACATACTGGGGGAGGACTACGTGTACGACCTAAAGACATCGAGCAACGTGCATAAGTTTAGGTGGTCGTGTAAGGAGTACTGCTACGATGCACAGGCATACGTTTATCAGACATTATTTAACAAGCCCATGAGGTTTATTGTAATCGACAAGAGTAGCTTGGAGGTTAAGATAGCTGACTGCTCAGAGGAGTTTATAGAGAGTGGGCGTGAAAAGGTAGAAAATGCAATCAAGGTATATAAAAAGTTTTTCACAGACAAGGGAGAGGGTGACCTCGATAGCTTCATCTATCGTGAGAGTCTTTAGTAAACCCACAAATAAAATACAGGTAGAAGTTCCAAATACTTGTACAAGCCGTGCAGATAAGGATAAGATTATCTATGCCGCTATTAACTTCTTGGAGCATAACATTAAATTTATTACAAATGAGTAACGATCAGAAAACAATTTACGTAGGCAACGGAACAGAAAAGTTTGACGGAGACCTAATTGAAATCTCTGTATGCCTAACAGACCTACCACAGGAACACAGGTTCGAGTATAACGGCAAGTGGTACACCAAGCTAAAGGTCTCAAAGAAAAAGTCCGTTGACGAGTACGGCAAGACACACGCAGTATCCGTGAACACATGGAAGCCAGAACAGAAGGCAGCCACTCCTCAGCCAAAGAAGGTTGAGATGGCGCACGATGGCAACCTACCGTTCTAAGATACCAAAGATCAGTTTAGTTGTTTTAAGTGGGGGTGGATGTCTTTATGACTGCCCCCTTTTTTTTCGATGACTCAATGACAAACTTATCCTCTACTATAGAACTATAGAAATATATATACTACTACTCTTTTTTATATATATATTTATATATTTTTATTGTCATTATAGTCATAAAAGAATAATATATATAAATATAAAAGAATAGTATAAATGGAAATTACTATATTCAAAGACATAAAGGATACCTCTCAGCCTTTCTATAGGGATGTCGATGTTATAATCGAAAGGATAAGGGATGGGGCATCCAAGGATATCATAAAGGGTATACGTTCAGAGAAGGATAAGGAGAAGAGAGACCTACTAAAGCAGCAGCTACCTGCAATATGTTTCAGTGGCATCTTCACAAAGCGTAACGACAAGTCACTGACTCAGCACAGCGGACTGATATGCTTAGACTTTGATGGCTACCCAAACAACAGAGAGCTTCTATCCCAGAAGGAGATACTTGCACAGAGCAAGTACGTGTACGCAGCATTCATATCACCAAGCGGGAAGGGACTCAAGGCGGTGGTCAAGATACCACCAATCCCAGAGAACCACAAGAACTACTTCAATGGACTAGAGAAACACTTCGGCTCAAAGTACTTCGACAAGTCCTGTAAGAACGTCTCACGGGTCTGTTACGAGAGCTATGACCCCTTACTATACTTTAATGAAAATGCGAGCGTGTGGGACAAGCTAGAGGACAAGAGCTACGATGAGATAGTAAAGCACGTTGGTGTGCAGACCATACCAATAACTGACGAGAACAAGATCGTAGAGATACTGGTCAAGTGGTGGCAGAATAAGTTCCCAATGTCTGAGGGTGCTAGGAACAACAACGTGTACATACTGGCGGCAGCATTTAATGACTTCGGTATAAACAGAAACCTAGCCTCGTACATACTGTCAAGCTTCGAGACAGAGACGTTCAAGGCTGATGAGATAAAGAGAACCATTGACTCAGCGTACTCAAACATTCAGAACTTTGGAACTAAGTACTACGAGGACAAGGACAAGGTAAGCATGATAAAGGTTAAGCTTGCCCGTGGTTTCTCTAAGAAGGAGATCAAGGATCAGCTGACCGATGTTGACCCAATCATTGCGGAGAACGTGGTGAACAGGATAGACGAGGAGGACAGCAGCCATAAGTTCTGGACAAAGAACGACAAGGGTACTATCAAGATGGTACACATACTATTCAAGCAGTTCCTCGAGGACAATGGTTTCTATAAGTTCTGTCCACAGGGTAGCAAGAACTACGTGTTTGTCAAGGTAACTAACAACCTAATAGACCACACATCAGAGAAGGACATCAAGGACTTCATTCTCGAACACCTACTCACCGTTGACGACAGCTCTGTTTACAACTACTTTGCGGAGCATACACGCTACTTTAGGGAGGACTTCCTAACACTACTACAGTCAATAGAGGTGTACTTCATTGAGGACAGCAAGGATACATCGTACCTGTACTACCGTAATGGGGCGGTAAAGATAAAGGAGGACAGCGTTACGATGATAGACTACATAGACCTCGGTGGGTACGTGTGGAAAGACCATGTCATAGACAGAGAGTTTGCCCATTGCGATAGTATAGACTGCGACTACCAGAAGTTTATATCCAACATAAGCGGAGGGGATGAGGAGAGAACTCGTTCCATGAAGAGTACAATAGGATACATGCTACATGGGTGGAAGAACTTAGCATACTGCCCCGCAGTTATACTAAACGATGAGGTAATATCAGACAACCCAGAGGGTGGTAGTGGTAAGGGTCTTTGGATCAATGGACTGAGCCACATGAAGAAGGTTGTTATCATAGACGGAAAGTCGTTTAACTTCGAGAAGAGTTTTGCCTACCAGCTTGTGTCTGCTGATACACAGATACTAACGTTTGATGACGTGAGAAAACACTTTGACTTTGAGCGTCTGTTCTCTGTAGTAACAGAGGGCCTTACGCTAGAGAAGAAGAACAAGGATGCTATAAAGATTCCATTCAGCAAGTCACCGAAGGTTGCCATCACAACCAACTACGCAATCAAGGGTAAGGGTAATTCATTTGAGAGGCGTAAGTGGGAGCTTGAGTTAGCACACCACTACAACAAGGACTACACACCGCTTGAGGAGTTTGGTAAGATGATGTTTGGGGACTGGAACGATGATGAGTGGTGTCAGTTTGATAACTACATGATACAGTGCCTGCAAATGTACTTAGCAAAGGGTCTAATCAAGAGTGCTTTTGTTAACCTTAGGATACGTAAGCTTGCTGCTGAGACATGCCATGAGTTTATTGAGTGGTGTGGTATACTAAACGGACGTATACACGACAAGCTTAGACCAGGCGGTAAGGTAAGTAAGTCTGAGCTATACCATGACTTCATTGAGGAGAACCCAGACTTTGCACCAAAGTCTAAGATGACTATTAGCCGTACAATGTTTGGGAAGTGGGTTGTAGCTTTCAGTCATTTCCAGTATGACGTAGCACCAGAGCAAGGTCGTGAGGCAAAGTCACGTTGGGTAAGGTTTAGGTACAAGCATGAACTAGAAGTACAAACAGACTTATTCTAATGTTCAAGTTCAGAGACTATCAGTCGGAAATAATAGAGAGAGGGTTAGAGGTTTTAAAGAACCATAACTTCCTGTACCTTGCCATGGAGGTGAGGACAGGAAAGACCTTCACGAGCTTGGGTATATGTAAAAAACTAGGTGCAGATAATGTATTGTTTGTAACGAAGAAGAAGGCAATAAGTAGCATTGAGGATGACTACAAGACACTAAACCCAAAGTACAGGATAACGGTAATAAACTACGAGTCACTACACAAGGTGTCTATTAACCAAGACTTTAGTGTTATCATCTTAGACGAGGCACACTCGATAGGTGCATTCCCTAAGGAGAGCAAGAGGTCTATGTTGATTGCGAGTCTTGTACGCATACATGACCCAAAGGTAATCCTGTTATCAGGCACACCCACACCAGAGTCCTACAGTCAAATGTATCACCAGGTGTGTTTCATCCCTGGCAACCCATTCGAGAGGTTTAAAAACTTCTATAAGTTTGCAAACGAGTTTGTAAACATTAGGCAGAGAAAGATTAACAGCTTCTTTGTTAGTGACTACTCTCGTGGCAAGGACTCTATACTTCAAGAGATGAAGCCATACATAATATCATACACCCAGAAGGAGGCTGGGTTTGTGGTTGACACGAGGGAGGAGGTGCTGTACGTGGACTTAGAGCCTATGACAAAGCAGATGATCAAGAGGCTGACTAAGGATCTGGTGATACAGGGGAGGGATGAGGTACTGCTGGCAGACACCCCAGCAAAACTAATGAGCAAGGTACACCAGCTATGTTCTGGTACTATAAAGTTTGAGTCTGGCAAGTCAATGGTTATTGACCTTTCAAAGGCGAGATACATAAAGGAAAGGTTTGGCGGGCAGAAGATAGGTATATTCTACAAGTTCAAGGAGGAACTCAATGCACTGAAGCAGGTGTACGGTGATCAGCTATGCACCGACCTTAAGACGTTTAACTCCACCGACAAGACCATAGCACTACAGGTTGTAAGTGGACGTGAGGGTATATCACTACGTCAGGCTGAGTCACTGGTGTACTACAACATAGACTTCAGTGCCACAAGCTACTGGCAGAGCAGGGACAGGATGACAACCAAGGAGAGGCTCAGTAATAAAATCTACTGGGTGTTCTCCAAGGGTGGCATAGAGTCTGAGATATACAAAACGGTTCTAAAGAAAAAGAGCTACACCTTAAACCACTTTAAAAGAGATTCACTAACTTTAGATTTATAATGGAGGAGGTAAGTAAAGAGCGGTACGAGATGTCTACTAAGGTTGGAGACTACTACGAGGACTTGTTTAGAGAAAAAGTAATTTTTTTAGGCATGGAATATGTTAAGTCTTCAAAAGAAGATGACTACTTTAGGCATATTGATTGCTATGTTGACGGCTATGGAGTAGATGTTAAGGGAAAGAAGGAAGATATTTGGCTTGAGTACACTAACACAAGAGGAAACAAAGGCTCTCTTAGAGGTGAGGCTAAGTACATGGCAATGTTTGTTAAGGATATAAATTGTTTTTCCATGTACCTTAGAGAAGATTTACTTTCGTTTGTTGAGGAAAACGTTACTGAGTTTATTGAAAACAACAAGGAGTATTTAAAGTTCTATACAAGAAAGAGGTGGGGTAAGAAAGACTTAATAGTAAAGGTTAGATACTCAGACATAAAACACTTGGAAAAGAAACAAGTCTAATGACCGAACAGAAGATACAGTCAAAGAAGATCAAGGAGCTAGAGGCACTGGGATACTACGTCATAAAACTAAAGCTAACAAACAAGAACGGTATACCTGACCTGATAGCGATACCAAAGAACTCTGACGTGGAGTTCATAGAGGTTAAGAAACCAAAGGGAAAGCTATCTAAGTTGCAGGAGTACAGGATACAAGAACTACAGAAACATGGAGTTAAAGTTGAAGTCTATAAAGGTCAGTAAATATGACATAGAGATAGGATACACAGATGGTTTGGAGGACATGTCACCAAGCGAGGCGTATGCGATAGCACTGTTCATAGACTACAACATGCCTGACATTGAGCCAAACGATATCTGTACCTATATCTTTGCAGGAATGGTAACGT
>TARA_R110002050_G_scaffold298922_1_pt1 | contig 19493 bp, 12 predicted proteins | sample TARA_R110002050 | Tara Oceans TARA_R110002050 (sample SAMEA4396988) | marine metagenome | biome: Polar Biome; feature: [DCM] deep chlorophyll maximum layer (ENVO:01000326); material: water (ENVO:00002006), including particulate matter (ENVO:01000060) such as... | depth 25 m
TCGTGATGGGGGCAGGATAGGTTTGGTGGGCCCACCAAACAGCCCAAACGGGCTTCCTGCTTATTCGCATGGCGGTGCCATGCTCAACGAAATTTAGATAGGTTTATCGTCAGTCTATGATGCGGGTGCATTGTGGACGTAGGGTTAGAATAAACCTATGAATAGGAAACAAGTGGGAACGGTAACGGATAGTCTCCGGGGAACCGGGAACTGAAGCAGCGTTGATCGGTGTCGATGGTGAGGCGGAATGAAGATTATTGATAACGTATCGACGTTGCTAGGTGACGATCTGGAGGAAACAGTTGAGCGGGGGGCTCGGCTGAAGATTGCTGCATCCTGTTTCTCGATCTACGCCTTTGAGGCGTTGAAGTCCGAGTTGTCAAAGATTGATAGGCTTCAGTTCATCTTCACTGCGCCAACCTTTGTGCCAACTGAAGTGACAGACCGCATGCGTAAAGAGCGGCGAGAGTTCTTTATCCCAAAGAACCGCCGTGAAACGGGTCTGTATGGGACTGAGTTCGAAATTCACCTTCGTAACAAGCTGACCCAGCGAGCCGTGGCGCGTGAATGTGCGGAATGGATTCGTAAGAAGGTAAGGTTCAAGTCGAATACCACCAAGGCAGCTATGCAGCAATTCGTGCATGTCTCTGGTGCGAGCGATAACGTTGCCTATATGCCGATCAGTGGATTTACAGCGGCGGATTTGGGTTACCAGAAAGGGGACGCAGTCTCGAATTTCGTTACCCGGTTTGACGACCCGGGCCACACCCAGATGTATCTTCAGCTGTTTGAGCAAATTTGGTCTGATCCGCATAAGGTGCAGGATGTTACAGAGGCAATTTGTAACCACATTGAAGCCGTTTATCAGGAAAACTCTCCTGAACGTATTTACTTCCTGATGCTTTACAACATTTTTCAGGACTTCCTAGAGGATATCGACGAAGACGTTCTACCGAACGATCTGACCGGCTATCGCGATAGCGTGGTCTGGGACAAGCTCTTTAACTATCAGCGCGACGCTGCAACCGGCATCATCAACAAGCTGGAAACCTATAACGGCTGCATCCTCGCCGACAGTGTCGGCTTGGGAAAGACCTTCACAGCGCTTGCCGTCATCAAATATTATGAGCTGCGCAACCGGTCGGTTTTGGTGCTTTGCCCGAAGAAACTTGCCGACAATTGGCAGAACTATAACACCAACCTGACCACCAACATTTTCGCCAAGGACCGCCTGAATTACGACGTGCTGTGCCACACCGACCTGTCGCGAACGTCAGGCGAGTCATTCGGCATTCCACTGAACCGGGTGAATTGGGGCAATTACGATCTCGTCGTCATCGACGAGTCCCACAATTTTCGGAACAACGACGTCTACAAGGACCGGGAGACGCGCTATCAGAAGCTGATGAACAAGGTCATTCGCGCCGGTGTGAAGACCAAGGTTCTCATGCTTTCCGCGACCCCGGTGAACAACCGCTTCACCGACCTGCGCAACCAACTGGCGTTGGCCTATGAAGGTCAGTCGGAGGCGCTGAGCAAGAGCCTGAAGACCCACGTCAGCGTCGAAGAGATATTCCGCCGCGCCCAGAAGACCTTCAATGCCTGGTCCGACCTGCCGCCGGAAGAGCGGACGGCAGCGTCGATCCTGAAGTCACTCGATTTCGATTTCTTCGAGTTGCTCGATGCGGTGACCATCGCGCGCTCGCGCAAGCATATCGAAACATTCTACGACACCACGGATATCGGGAAGTTTCCGGAACGTCGCAAGCCATTGTCGTTCCATTGCCAGATTACGACGCGGCCCGATGTGATGGGATTCAACGATATATTCGCGCAGCTTTCGGTCCTGAAACTCGCGGTCTATGCCCCGATCAGCTACATCCTGCCCAGCCGCCTTCGGAAGTATGAAGAGATTTACGATACCCAGGTTGAAGGCGGACGCGGAAAGCTGCGTCAGGCCGACCGGGAGCGAAGCCTTCAGGCGTTGATGACCACCAACCTGCTCAAGCGGCTGGAAAGCTCGGTTGAGGCGTTCCGTATCACGCTGCGTTCGCTTGGCGGCAACATCACCCGTGCGCTTGACGCTATTGCTGAATATGAGCGTTCAGGCGGGACGCAAAGCATCAGCGATTACCTCGCGGATGCAGAGCTTATCGACGCCGAAGACGACGATCTGGCGGGCCTCGGGGATTTCACCGTCGGCAAGAAGGTTCAAATCAGCTTGGTCGACATGGACCTGCCGTCATGGAAGCATGATCTTGAGGCCGACCTTGTCCTGATCGAAGCGCTGGTCGCATCGATGGAGAAGGTTGAGCCTGCGGACGACGCCAAGCTTCAGAACCTCATGGCGCTGCTCCAGAAGAAAATTAGCGAGCCGCTCAACCCCGGAAACCGCAAGGTCCTGATCTTCACGGCCTTCGCCGACACAGCAAACTACCTCTATGCCAATCTAGCGCCATTCGCGCAGCAGCTGGGGCTGCATGCGGGCAAGGTGACAGGGTCCGACACGCCGAAAACCACGCTCAAAAAAACCTACGACTTTCAGGGCGTGCTGACACTATTTTCGCCGCGTTCGAAGGAGAAGGCGATTGTCCTTCCCAACGAACCGGGCGAGCTGGATATCCTGATTGGCACCGATTGCATTTCTGAGGGCCAAAACCTTCAGGACTGTGATTTTCTCGTCAATTATGACATTCATTGGAACCCTGTGCGCATTATTCAGCGGTTTGGTCGGATTGACCGTATCGGTTCGCCTAATAGTCAGATTCAACTGGTGAATTATTGGCCAGACATCACTCTGGATGAGTACATCAATCTAAAAGAGCGGGTTGAGAACCGAATGGTGATCGCAGATGTGAGCGCCACGGGGGATGACAACGTTCTTACTGCCAAGTCGAGTGACATCGCTTATCGCAAAGACCAGCTGAAGCGCCTTCAGGATGAGGTGATTGAGCTGGAAGACGTGAAGACTGGTATCTCCATCACTGATCTTGGCCTCAACGATTTCCGCATGGACTTGCTCAACTATGTCAAAGTGCATGGAGAGCTCGACAATTTGCCGAACGGAATGCATGCCGTCGTACCAGCGCAGCCTGATCTCGGGCTTCAGCCGGGGACCATTTTTGCGCTTAAGAACATCCATGATAGCGTAAACATAAATCAGCAAAACCGCCTGCATCCGTTTTATCTTGTGTATATCAGTGACGATGGCGAGGTCATTGCCGACCATACCGAGGTGAAGCGCCTGCTCGACCTGATCCGCACCAGCTGCAAGGGACGCTCGGAACCCCTGCCGGATGTCTGCCGCATCTTCAATGAACGCACCCGCGATGGCCAGCAGATGGACCGATACTCTGACCTGCTCTCAAGTGCTATTCGCTCCATGATCGAGGTGAAGGAAGAGAAGGATATCGACAGCCTGTTCAGCGGTGGTCGCACCACGGCGCTGGTGCATACCATCGCCGGCCTGAACGATTTTGAGCTGATTGCCTTTGTGGTCGTGGAAGGGGGTGAAGTGTGAGTGCTTTCTTCGACTATCCCAAAAGCGCCGCCTTTGGCCGTGTGGTGCCGAAGAACAAGATTTACGAGCATGCCGGTGCCAACACGGCCCTGAAGGACTTGTTTGTGCGCGAGGTTGACCAGATCAACTGGCGCTACAAGCTGGCACCTGAAACCATCAACCTGAATGCCACGGCATCGGTGCCGGAGATTCAGGTTTTCAGCATATCGCTCAAGACCGGCAAGCTAGACGAGGTTGTCCTGCGTACCATCGACAAGGCAATTCCGTTTCCCTTGATCTTCGAGCTGACCTGGCGCGGCAAGCGCAAAGCCGCTGCTGCCTTCAAACGGCAAAACGAAGCGGATAGCACCAAATGGGTGGTCAGTGAATATTTTGCCACCGATTGGGTGCCGGAGGAAACGGCGCGGACGCCGCTGCCCGTCGCCCTTGACCTCGGCGCACTCTATGACCGGTTGCTCACGGCAATCATGCCGCCGGAAATAAGCAAACCGGGCCAGGGCGATGTAGACATTCAGGCACGGGTAGACCGGATGGAGGCAATCCGTGCCAAGACGCGGGAGGTTGAGTGGATCAAGACCCGGCTTACTCGCGAAAAGCAATACAACAAGCGCGTGGCGATCAATGCGGAGCTGCGCAAGGCCAATCAGGAATTGGCCGAATTACAACAAAGTGGCGTCAGGCGGACCGATAGCCAACTGACCGGTACGAATATCTAGGGGACAATAAAAATGGAAAAACTCAAGATGCACAGCCCTGATCTGTCGCAGGAAAATATCGCGAAGATGCGTGAACTGTTCCCTGGCTGTGTAACTGAGGCGGTTGACGAGAAAGGCAATGTGCGGCTCGCTTTCGACTTCGATCAGCTTCGTCAGGAGCTAAGTGACCAGATCGTAGAAGGGCCACAAGAACGCTATCGACTCGATTGGCCGGGAAAACGTGAGTCTCTGGCACTAGGAAATGCCCCAATTGCTAAGACGCTCCGTCCGGTCTCCGAAGAAAGTAACAATTTTGATGGAACACGAAATCTCTTTGTGGAAGGCGACAATCTTGATGCGTTGAAGCTGCTTCAGATTGCATATCTAGGGTCTGTCAAGTTCATATACATTGACCCACCTTATAACACAGGAGGAGACTTCGTTTACAACGATGATTTCTCTGTTGATACGAGTGTTTTTTTCGAGAAATCAATGCAGTCCGATAGTAGCGGGAACAGGCTAGTTGCGAATCTTGAATCAAACGGACGCTTTCACTCTGACTGGCTGTCTATGATCTATCCTCGCCTTCGGCTGGCTAGGAATCTTCTTCGTGATGACGGATTTATCGCGGTAAGCATCGACGACATAGAATGCCACTCACTCAAGAATGTTATGGATGAGGTCTTCGGCGAGTCCAACTTCGTCGCAGCATTGGTTTGGGATCGAAACAGGAAGAACGACGCAAAGTATTTTTCTGTTGGTCACGAATATATGCTTGTCTATGTGAAATCCCTACAAGAGCTCAAGGATCACGACATCAAACTTCGAGCGCCTAAAGAAGGTGTCGAAGAGGTTAGAGATTTGTTCAATAAATTAAAGAAAGAGCATGGTGATGATTGGAGTGCTATTTCTTCTGGCCTCAAGGAATTTTATAAATCGTTTGAAGAAGATGATCCTCGAATACCCTTGGCACGATTTACCAAGGTTGATGGAAAAGGCCCATATCGGGATGATGGAAACATCAATTGGCCCGGTGGTGGAGGGCCTACCTATGAAGTTCTTCATCCAAAGACAGGAAAGCCGTGCAAGCTGCCCAAAAGTGGCTGGCGTTATCCAACAAAAAAGCGCTTCGATGAAGAAGTTGAAAAAGGTCGCATTGTTTTTGGACCGGATGAAACCACTGTGCCCCGAGTTCGAACGAACCTATTTGAAAACAATGACCAAGTTCTCACATCAGTAAGATATAGTTACGCTCAAACAGCGACGCTGGAGTTTGAGGATATATTTGACGGTTCAAGGGTTTTCGAGAATCCAAAGAACTACAAGGATATTTCCCTGTTGGTGAATTATCTATCTGGACCTGATGATATTGTTATGGATTTCTTTGCCGGTTCCGGCTCGACCGCGCACGGGGTTATGCATGCGAATGCAATGCAGGGCGGAAATCGCCAATGCATAAGTGTTCAAATCGCAGAGGAGACTTCAGCCGATAGTTTGGCAAGAGAAGCCGGTTATTCGACCATTGCGGAGCTGTGTAAAGATCGTATCCGCCGTGCAGGTACGAAAGTCCTCGGTGGGGATTGTCACCCAGACTGGAACAAGGACGTTGGCTTCCGGGTTTTGAAAATCGACACCTCCAATATGGAAGATGTGTATTACCGCCCTGATGAACTCGATCAGAAGGGCTTGTTGGATACCGTTGACAATATCAAGAAGGACCGGACACCGGAGGACCTACTTTTCCAAGTGTTGGTCGATTGGGGTGTTGATCTGACATTGCCGATCCGTCGCGAGACGGTGCAGGGCAAGACCGTGTTCTTCGTCGATGAGAATGCCCTCGTCGCCTGTTTTGAGACGGGTGTTACCGAGGAACTGGTGAAGGAGTTGGCCAAGGCGGAACCGCTTCGTGTCGTCTTCCGTGACAATGGCTTCGTCTCCGACGCCGTGAAAATCAACGTCGAGCAGATTTTCCGCCAGCTCTCGCCGACCACTGACGTCAAGTCGATTTGAGGGCGCGGGCATGAAGCTGAAGTTTAAGGTCCAGCCTTATCAAACCAGTGCGGTGGAGTCCGTTGTGGACTGCTTCGCCGGTCAGCCCAATCTGGGCGGTATCACCTATCGCATTGACCCCGGCAATGCGAAGCGGGATTCCATGGGCTATCGCGGTCAGGCCAGCGCCCTGGATGAGGGGTTCAAGAACGCTGATCTTGCCCTGCCAGAGTTGCAGGTGTTGAACAATGTCAAGGACGTGCAACGCCGCCAGAACCTGCCCATGTCGGATGCGCTGGTAACGAGCGCCGGCTGCAAGTTCAATCTCGATATCGAGATGGAGACCGGCACCGGCAAGACCTACTGCTACATCAAGACCATGTTCGAGATGAACAAGCGCTATGGCTGGTCGAAGTTCATCGTCATGGTGCCGAGCATTGCTATCCGGGAGGGGGTCTATAAATCCCTCCAGATCACCGCCGACCATTTCACCGAGAGCTATGGCAAGAAGGCGCGGTTCTTCATCTATAATTCCAAACGCCTGCATGAGCTGGAGAGCTTTTCATCGGACGCCGGCATCAATGTCATGGTGATCAATATCCAGGCATTCAATGCCCGTGGTGCAGATAACCGCCGTATCTATGACGAACTGGATGATTTCCAGTCCCGCCGTCCCATCGACGTAATCGCCAGCAACCGCCCCATCCTTATTCTGGATGAACCGCAGAAGATGGAAGGCAGGGCCACGATGGAGGCCTTGCCCAAATTCAAGCCGCTGATGATCCTGCGTTACTCAGCAACCCACAAAACGCAGCACAATAAGATCCACCGTCTCGATGCGCTCGACGCCTACAACCAGAAGCTGGTGAAGAAGATCGCCGTGCGGGGTATCCACACGCGCGGCCTCGCCGGGACGAACGCCTATCTCTATCTCGAAGGGATCGATATCTCGAAGAAGGCTCCGGTGGCTCGGATCGAGCTAGAGGTGAAGCTGAAGTCCGGCGAGATCAAGCGCCAGCTTCGGCGGCTAGAGTTCGGAGACGACCTGTTCACGGAATCTGGCGAGCTGGATCAATATCGAGACGGCTTCACCATTTCACAGATCGACTACATCCACGATACGGTGGAGTTCACCAATGGCGTGGTGCTGAAGGCAGGCAAGGCCACACGCGACCTGACGGAACGGGACATCCGCCGCATTCAGATACGTGAAACAATCAAGGCCCATTTGGATAAGGAAAAGCAGCTTTTCGCCCAAGGTATCAAGGTGCTGTCCCTCTTCTTCATTGATGAGGTGGTCAAATATCGCGACTACGACCAGGCCGACGAGAAGGGCGAATATGCGCGGGTGTTTGAGGAAGAGTATGCCCTTCTGAAGGAGGAATACCTTTCCGAGCTGGCAATCGACAACGAGGCCTATCGCAAGCATCTGGAAGGCATTGATGTGGGTAAGACCCACAACGGCTATTTCTCCATAGATAAGAAAACCAGTCGTTTGAAAGATCCGAAAGAAGTTGCGCGGGGCGAGAATGCTGGACTGTCAGATGATGTCGACGCCTATGATTTGATCCTCAAAGACAAGGAGCGACTTCTTTCGTTTGACGAACCAACCAGATTTATTTTCTCCCATTCTGCTCTGCGTGAAGGCTGGGACAACCCGAACGTGTTCGTTATGTGTATGTTGAAGCACAGCGACAACACTATTTCCCGCCGCCAGGAAGTCGGGCGCGGGCTTCGTCTTTCCGTTGATCGCCACGGTGACCGGATGGACAATCCTGCCGTTGTGCATGACGTCAATATTCTGACCGTCGTAGCGAGCGAGAGCTATCGCGACTTCGTCGTCGGCTTGCAGAAGGAAATCTCCGACACCCTTTCGGCACGGCCGCGTCAGGCTACGGAAGCCTATTTCACCGGCAAGGCCATCGTTACAGATGCGGGAACGATGGAAATTACCTCCGATCAAGCCAAAGACATTGAGTTTTACCTCATCCAAAACAGATATGTGGATCGAGACCGACAGATTGTCGAAAAGTACCACGAGGCAAAGGCCAGCGGAGACTTGGTTGCTCTTCCGCGCGAGCTCGCCCCGCATGCGGAACAGATTTACCAACTGATCGACAGCGTCTTCAGCGATACCCAGTTGCCCAAGATCGAGGACGGCCGCAAGCCCAAGACCAACCCCCTGAATGCCAATTTCGAGAAGAAGGAGTTTCAGGAGCTTTGGGCCCGGATCAACCAGAAAGCAGTCTACCGGGTCGATTTTGATTCAGACGAGCTTGTCCGCAAATGCATTAGCGCCCTAGATAGCCAGCTTCGTGTCACGCCCTTGCAATACACAGTGCAGGTCGGCGAGCAGCTTGATGGTCTGACCGATGACCAGTTGAAAACCGGGGACGGCTTCAAGGTTACGGGCACTGCAACTGAGCAAGGCGGCTCTGTTCACTCGTTGGTCAAATATGACCTAGTCGGGAAAGTGGCGGAGAACGCCCGCCTTACGCGGGCGACGGCGGCGACCATTCTGTCCGGTATCGAAGCCAGTGTTTTTGGGCAATTCAAACAAAACCCGGAACATTTTATAGCTGAATCCTCGCGCCTCATTGCTGAACAGAAAGCGACGATGATTATCGAACGCCTGAAATATGACGCGGTCTCTGACCGCTACGGCGTCGACATCTTCACAGCCAACCAGACTGGTCAGGACTTCACTCGCGCGATGCGAATGAAGCACCATGTCCATGACTATGTGGTCACCGATTCTGACGTGGAGAAGCGCTTTGTCGAGGAGCTGGATACCAGCAGCGAGGTCGTCGTCTATGCCAAGCTACCCCGCGGTTTCCTTATCCCGACGCCCGTTGGTGACTACAATCCAGATTGGGCGATATCGTTTAAAGAAGGCAGTGTTCAGCACGTTTACTTTGTTGCAGAAACAAAGGGTTCCCTATCTTCCATGAAGCTCAGGGAGATAGAAAACACTAAAATAGAATGTGCTCGAAAGTTCTTCGATGAAATCAGCGAAGGTGGCTTCGGAGAAAGGGTTAAATACGACGTCGTTACCGACTACGCTAAGCTGATGGATATTGTAAATGGTCTCATAGGAACTAGCATAGACACGGAAGAAGGTGAAGTTGAACCTTTTCAGACCGTTGAAGAGTTGAAGCTAGGTATCAAAAGACATTGGAAGGGGGCTCAGGCAGCGCTCACCGCAATGCAAATCATTGATGAGTTGAGTGCCAGAGAGCTTCCAAAGGGGGGCATCCTCACTTTCACTGATATTCTTAAGATGCATAACACAGATGAGCTTTCAAATGATCTCATTGCCGCTTTAGCCATTCTTGCCCAATCCGAGTTTGCCATTTTCAAATCAGGAGGAGTGTTCATTGATGAGACTGGAAAACGTCATAGACTCTCACCCGAAGACTTCCAGAAAGTCCTTGATCTGGATACACTCATTCATCCGGTTACTAGAAAGAAAATAGACAAAGCTGCAAAACGGGTTGTGCCGTTATTTGACCTAACTGCTGAGCTATTCGGAGGTACAGTTCAATGAGTGACGACACAATCAGCGATCTGCGGAATCGCGTTTTAGGTACACCTCAGGAAGCTCACTTGGATTTCATTTATGCGCAAAGCCATGCTTCGAGGGTCGCAGCCCTGCAAAAGAGTGTCGACTATGCTTGCAATTTGCTTGAAAGACACAAAGACAAAAAACAAGGACTTGAAGAAGATCAAATTACTTTGCAGATATGCGAATTTCTCGAGATGGCGGGGTTCCAAGCTGCACATGATGAGTATGTCGCTGGTCATTGCGACATCGTTGTCAAAGGAAGAGATCGGTTCCTTTGGCTTGCTGAAGCTAAAAAGCACAGCGACTATGCTTGGCTGAACAAGGGGTTTATGCAACTCGCAACAAGATATTCGACGGGTGTCGAAGGTCAAGATCACGGTGAAGTCCTAGTGTACTGTTACGTAAAGGATGCGAAGGCAACACTGGATCGGTGGCGAATTGAATTGGAGGTGAAAAATCCAGAAGTAAGTACCGAAGACTCCCCTTGCGGTAATCCGCTTCTGTTTTGTTCTAAGCATAAACATGACGCGTCTGGCTTGGACTTCCATACTAGGCACAAAGCCATTGTCCTCTATTGGGAGCCGAAAGACAAATGACCGAGCTCAGCTCTGCGATCTGAGGCGAGTTTATAGAACATTGTGTCCAAGACACCAGTTGTCATCGGCGCAGACTTCGTCATGCCGGAGGATTTGTTAGTGATGCGTATAGGTGAAGTGACCTTCGGCGTCAGTGCTCCAGCCCGACCGAGCGCGCGTCGAGTGGGTTGCCATGCAGGCTGTTATGTCGCAACAAAAATCACTGGCTCACACATTAAAGGATACCTCTGCTGAGAAGTGCAAGGCCTTGTCTTCTTCTTGTCAATCCTGATTGAGCGTAGCCAGATGACCGACATATTGAAGCCAAGGGATGTACAGAGGGCAAGAAGTAATTGTTATAAGCCGCAACGAGATATTTTACTTTCTAATCTAGATGGGCCAATTTTGGTTGGTCCATTGTTTATTGGGGGGGAGAGTAGTACGAAGATTCTAATTACGTCAGGGATCCGAACGCGACGGAACTTGATTTTGGTGTTTCATCTGCGAACTATGCTTTGAAATACTTGCTGTTGAAGGCAGAGGCTCGGGAGGTGGGAGCATGAGAATTGATAAGCTTTATCTGGAAAACTTTCGGTGTTTTTCCGAGTTGGAAATGAATTTGGATGAAAAACTGACTGTACTTGTAGCTGAAAATGGTCAGGGAAAGTCGACGTTACTTGATGCAGTACGTATCGCTTTATGGCCTTTCGTCAGTAGTTTTGACTTGGCGCGGCCAGCAATTGATCCCGGAAATGGTATTGGGATTAGCGACGTGCGCACGGTTCCAATAAGCAGTTCAGAAATGGCACGCCAGTTGCCATCAAAGGTGTCCGTGACCGGAGATTTTGGATCCGGCAAAACGTCCACTTGGACTCGTTTTCGGGATAGTGAGGCGAAAGCGACTAAAACTAAAGATGTTGATGCGACTCCTCAGATGAAAAAGTGGGCTGCAAATTTACAGAAGAAAGTGAGAGATCCGGACATTGGATCTGTGGATTTGCCGGTTTTTGGTTACTATGGAACTGGTCGGCTCTGGTCGCAAAAGCGTCTGACAGAAAGGCAGGTGGGAAAAGATGATACGAAGGGTACAGATTTTTATATTAGGACATTTGCTTACTTGAATTGCCTAGATCCTGCTTCTTCTTACAAGCACTTCAAAGAATGGTTTACATGGGCGTTTGAAAGCTTTCGTGAACACCAAATTGAAGAGATTGAGGGGCGGCGTAGCCCCTACGAGTTCGAGGTCGCGCGCGAACGTGTCATGGTGGTGCAGCAGGCCATTGACGCTTTCCTAAAACCCCTCACTGGCTGGCATGGGTTGGAGTTTAGCCTTACTCGAGGAAAGTCTTTGATCCTGCATCATGAGGTCCAGGGCGCCCTGAGAGTTGATCAATTGAGCGATGGTATTCGCAGCGTTTTGGCAATGGTGGGCGATATTGCTTACCGTTGCATCAAGCTGAATCCTCATTTGGGTATAGAAGCCGCTCGTAAAACGACCGGTGTTGTCATGATTGATGAAGTCGATATGCATCTTCATCCGCGCTGGCAACAAGTAATTCTAGGACAGTTGCAAGAGGCCTTCGAGCAGATTCAGTTCATTGTTACGACTCATAGCCCTCAAGTTCTCACAACTGTAGCCTCCAATCATATTCGAATCCTGCGGGAAAATAAGGTGTATGCCGCCCCTCCTGGTACGGACGGGGCGGAACCAGAGCGAATTCTCAAACGAGTTCTGGGATTGGAAGACGTTCGTCCAAGCACAGTACAGGCGACAAAGGACTTAAGAGAATACTTGGCACTAGTTGACAAAAACCAGTGGGATAGTGAACGTGCTTTGGAGCTTCGAGAACTTTTGGACCAGAGGTATCAGGGCGAGGAGCCGGCCTTGATCCAAGCCGATCTTCAAATAGAAAACTCTAAATGGGAGCAAGGGCATTGAAGTGTGTTCTTGAAGCTGACGAGCCCATTGAACTGGAAGATTACCGAAGTGATAATCCTTTAGCCACATGGGACGAGATGCGTGACGATGGGGTGGGGCGTGAAGTATACAAAACGGTGCGTGCTACCCTCGTAAACAGTCAGGGTGGGCTTTGTGCTTATTGTGAATTAGGTGTCGATCCTAATGACCCACTCAAAAGCCGCGTAGAGCATTTTCATCCAAAGGGAGATCAAACCGGCGGCCACAACTGGGCGTTAGATTGGTCAAACATGATTGCAGTGTGTCACGGGGGATCTCAGCGTGCTTTGGGTGCTCCATACACGCTTGAGCCGTTGTCAGATAATCTTAGTTGTGACGCTTATAAAGATAAGATGATCCAGTCGGGAGAACTCCAAGAAAAATGTGAAGGTTGGTTGCTAAATCCTAAGAGTGTTCCGGTTTCTCCGTGTTTGCTATTTTTAGAGAAAAGTACAGGGAAGCTGATTCCAGATGAAGAATCATGTGAAAATGTCATGCTGGCTGAAAATCAACATGAGGATGTCAAATCTTTGGTGCAGAATACAATTGATATGCTGAATCTAAACTGTGATCGTCTTTGTATGTCGAGACGACAGGTTATTTGGAATATCGAGAATAAGAAGAAAAAAAAGCGAAATAATGGTTACACCGCACAGCAAGGCTTGCTGGAAATAGCAGAGTTTTACTTTCGTACAAATTGGCCGCAATTTTTTACCACTGTTCGATTGTCTCTTGGGCCCGAAGCCGAGAAATATTTAATTGATATCAATTTCCAGGGGTGACGATGCATCCCATAAAGTCTCCCAAAAATTTGATCGAAGACGCTCTGTAAAGGGGGCATCAATGTCGCTGCCGAGTCAAAGTTGATCCGTTACGGGTACTCCAATACTTTTCATCTCTAGCGGGCACATTGGTCTTTGGTTGCTGCACGGTTATTAACATTTGCTCAGTTGGTAACGATCCGGGCTTTAAGCGTGAGCTGGGCTATGGCATGTGAGCAATAAAGAAGCCGAGACCCAATGGGAGATGTTGTTCTAGGTCAATATGGGCAACGTAAAGTGGGAAAATACAATCAATTAAGTTTTGCTCAGCCAGGCCCGCGAGGCGATTTGGGACAGATGCTTGGAAACTGGCCATTTCAATCGTACTTATCCTCAGGCTACGGAGACTTATCCAAAATGCGACCTTTGAGGTTGCGTCCAACCGGGGGGGGGGATTCCGCTCCTTATAGAGATAAGAAGTCAACTGTTTGCCCGAATATAAGAAGAATTGGCAGCGAGCTCGAACTCCCTGATTTTGTCGATCCCTCAGCCCAGTATTCAAATCGGACTGAGGGAATACGTGGCTGAGACTTATGCTTCTATTTGCGCTTGTCGTTCTTCGTACAAGAAAAGAGCAGCTCCATGGGGCATAGTACGGCTGGTGCCATTGAAAGCTTTAAAGAGTGTCTTTGAAGCTTTCATCAATTCTTCCTGCTGGTGTTTATGGCTAGGGTCTGACATTCCGTAGATATTTTCCGCATTCAATTTGGCATAGAATGCGCGGGTTTCAGACGGCTTTCTCGGCGGCTGCCCCCAATTAAATAGTCCGGTAGGGTTGTTGCCATAGGCCGCCTCGATAGTCATGGTAACCTTTCCATTTAATCGCAGAACAACTGCCGTCGAAGCGCACAGCGCACGTCTGAACAGGTCTTTAGGTACATCGGTGTAGCCTCGGCCCTGCAGGAAATTTACAAAAGCTGTCTCGTCTACGTCAGCGCGAATGCCGGGCTCTTCATCAATATCTGCAGGCACTGCATTATCGAGATCGTACCGTAGGTCATTGTAGCTCTTGCGGTAGCCAAGTCCTCGGGCGATAGCTTCTACAATATGCCCAGGTTTGATGCCTGGGTAATTTTCTTTGATAAACCGCTTTAGTGCAGATAGCGCAATAAAGTCGATATACACCCGCAGATCACCATCTAGCGGAATGTTGTCGGTCGAATAGCTTCGTGTGGGAAGTATCGTCATCATATCCAAAAACTCCTGTTTCTTCGTGTCGCCATTTACCCGAGATAAGTAGTTTTTGAATCCGGTTTCGCTTGAGACAAATCGTTCTCGACCTATGACAACTCTCGAGCCGATATCGGCTCCGGGTCACTGGTGGATTACAATTAATAACTCTATCGGAACTGCGCTCGCCCTGGCGACAGGTCGGTGCTCCGGACATCACTACAATTAGGGATGTCGTGCTTATCTGTCAATAGATCTAGAGGGTTTGTGTTGAGGTGCGTTCGGTCTCTTGTCTATCTGAAACCGATTTTCAGAAGGAATTACAAGCTTTAAGGATACCTCCTGCCTATGAAGGTTTTTATTCGTTATGCCAGCGAAAATAAAACTGAATTCTTTACTTCGCAGCAACCCTCTGCGGGTTGATACGTCTTTTTCTGAAGGTGTCAGCATTGACAAATAAGGTTTTTAACATTTGCTGATGAGCTATGACTAACACTGTCGCTAGTGGATCCTGGTGAGCTTCCATCAGCAAGAACGTCTTCCAATTTCGTACTGTCCGTGCTGCCAAGCTCGGTTGCTTGGAGGTAACGTTCCGGGTGCCGAGATAACGACGCCAAAGGGCAGGGGTATTGCGGTGCTGCATAATTGGTTGCGGCTTGTAACGACGTTTCGGTTTGATCTGCGTTTTGCTTCGTTGCGCCTCAAACACCCCAAACCGTTCTTCGAGCCTCTTCTTGCTGCACGTTCGATCCAACTGGCTGGCCTTCATCGCCTGCCCATCCTGGCTTGTGAAGACCATCCCATTACCGCGCAGCTTGAGGGATATGTCATATCCCGCCAGAACCTCGTGCGTTTCCCGCCAGTTCTTGGCTTTCCCTAAACGTTCTAGTATTTCCTCACGATGTTTCAATACATGCCGCTGGAATGATTCCTGCCAGGTGTGGGCTTCATAGTTCCGAGCTGCTGGTGAGAGCTTGTTGGGATCACGCTCCTTGCCATCGGTCATCCCTGGATCAATTGCGAGGCCATACTTCTTCTCCATCTCGCGCGAGACTTTGGCGAGGACCTTAAAATCCCGATGCGGCGTGATGACCTTGAGCGTTTCCGGATGCACCTTGTTAAAAGCAATATGCATGTGGAAATTATCGGTGTTGATATGCGTTCCAGCTACACGCTGGTGATCGCCGTAGCCAAGCGCCTTGGCATATTCGGCCTCGATGGCCATCAGATCGGTTTTGGTCAGTTTGTCTTGCTCGCCGGGCCGGAAAGAAACGACAAGATGATAGGTCTTATCGGCAATATCGGGCTTTTGACGGCGAACAGCTTCGATCTCCAGGAGGGCCAGATCGAGATCTTCGATATTTGTGCCGGCATCGCAATTGCGGATCCAGAACTGATGGAGTTTTTCGCCTTTCTCCTCGGCTGCGGCGATGTATTCGCCAAGCCGGGTGTAATTATCCGGCACACCGGTCTTCTTGCCGATCTTGGTGGCGATCATGGTTTCGCCCGTCTGCGTTTGCCAGGCTGAAGCTGATCGCGGATCTCGCCAATGGCGGCCTTCAGCTCTGCTTGGGTTGTTTCAATATCACGGACCAGGCCATCAAATTTCTTGAGCAGATCTGCCGAAAGCGGTTCATCAAGGGCGAGCTTAAACAGGTTGCCTAGCCTAGCCTGATCGGCATTTACCTTAAGCAGATCGCGAATGCCCTGCCATGCGGCAAAGTCGCTGGCGCTCGGCAGCTTAGTATTCATCAACAATCGTTTGAGGAGTTCCGAGCGTGACAGACGCATTTGATGGGCAAGCTGATCGATGCGGTCTTTCTCTTCGTCGTTCAGATAGGTCTTGATGACGTGACGTTCGGTGGCCATAGCAGGGTTCCAGCATTGAGAAGAAGGTGCCGGTGGCACTCATTGTGCCACCGGCTTCCGGGGATCAGACTGCCAAGCTTGCAGTCTGTTGCTCGCGTCCCCGTGTTCTGGTTTTGGCTTTCGGTTTGGTGAGGCTGAGCTGGTCGGTGACAAGGCGTTTCAGCGTCTCAAGCCCGCGTTCCCGATGAATGTCGTTAAAATCGGTCAGGCCTTTGGCTTTTTCGTCATCCGTCAGATCCGGACGCAGGATCTTCGCCCCGGTCAGCTCAGATGCCCGCTCTGCCCCCTTGATCCCGGCATTGATCTGCTTGGCGTGATCATCATCAGCCGCAATCACCAGTGCGCGATCTGGATGCTTCTTGTGAAGCGCTTCCGCCACCGGTGCCAGATTGCCGGAATCAAGCGCAACGGCGACGGTCAGCCCACTTGCCATATGCAGGCTTTGGCCAGTGGAGTAGCCTTCAGTGACGATCACCGGGCCTTTAGGATCACCCTCAATCACATGCATCAGGCCACGCTTCTTGCCGTCCTTGAGGAACATCTTGGTGCCATCGGGATGGATGGTCTGGATGTTCTCAACAAAACCCTTTTCATTGGCCATCGGCATCAGAAGGTTGCCCGACTGATCAATGCGCAGATCGCCTGCCGGAACCTGTTTGTTTTGCAGGTAAGCATGATTGGCCGGAGCCGGTTCGGCGTTTTGGAAAATCCCGTAAGCCCGTTTGGCAACGGCACGATATTGCGCACGCAGTTCCTGTTCCTGGGCCGCTTTGCGGGCTGCAGCGTCGGCTCTCGACTGTTCTAACTCTTTGGGATCGATCTTGGTGCCGGTCGCGACCCATTTGACCGGATCCTGCCCGGATTTGTAATTGGTGATGTTGCCAGCCGGAAGACCTTCGAGGAACCCGCGATAGGAGCCACTTTTCTGACCTTTACGATCCCCATCAACCGCAACCCGGTGCCATTTGCCATCCATGGTTGGTGGTCCGTCGAGGATCAGGCCGTTTTCCTTAAGCGCCTGGGCAAATTCGTCTTCAGGATTGATCTTCGGTTCCAGGGCTTTGGCTTTGGTCTCCTGCCAGCGTTTGAACGGCTCAAGTTCCATATCATCGCGCGCATACCAGGCTTTGGCGCGCCGATCCCATTTTGCCCCGAGTGCCTTGGCCTCATCCTTTTCGCTAAACGGCACATTGAGATAAATGCGCTTGCGTTCGGTGTTGGCGTCCTGGTTCGGAGCCTGTGAAATCTCGCTGGTCATGGCATTTTCCTTCTGTCGTTCAACAGCCGGGGTTTGGGTGAGGTCTTTGGTCGCTTCTTTGGATTTCACCGGGATCAGGCTTTGCCGCTTCTCGGGTTCCATGATCCAGGTGCGGATGTTTTCTGCATCGCGCGCAGAAGCAAACAGCGCATTGCGATCTTCCTTGATCGCTTTCATCCAGGAGCCGACATAGCTGGCATGGCGCTCAGGGTAATGGCCAAGGCCAAGCTCGGTGGTCAGCATGTAGCTGGCGATCTCTGCACGCAGTTCTTCCTTGGCGTAAACCTCGGAGCCGAACGGCCCGAACTCACGGGCCATGCGCGATCCGTGACCGGTGGCATGGCCAAGCTCATGCAAAGCCGTGGCGTAATACTCATACTGGCCTTTGAAGGCGGCCTGATGGGGCATGTGGATCTGATCGGTTGAGCTCCGATAAAATGCCCGGTCATTCTGATCATGGAAGATTGGCACATTGCCTTGTTTAAGGATCTGTTCTGCCCGCTCGACCGGGTTGAAGGTCGGTTCGGGTGCGATATAGGGCGCAAGACCATCAATCTGATCGGCATTAAACACGACCGCATGAAACACCCGGGGGCGGTCCAGCCTTACGTCGCGGGTTTTGGCGATACCCTTGTCGTCAAGAACAGGCTTGCCAGTGTCATCCAAGACCTTCTCACGCTCGGACCATTTCCAATATTCGATCATGGTGCCTTTCTCACCCTTGCGGACTTGCGCGTCCTGAGCCGCCGCCTGCCGGTAGGTCATCCAGCGCGGATCGGAGCGCCCGCGCATTTCAAGCCAGAGCGCATTGATGCCACGATAGTCCTTGCCCGATACCGGATTGAACGGGGCCATGCGGACCTTTCCCGGTTCCCATGGCTTTTGCCAAGGGGCGGTGCCTGCTTCGATATGGCCAAGCAGTTCCTCGACCACTTGATCGCGATAGCTTTTCTTCTTCTCAGCCATGGTTTGAGGCCTCCGCATCAGCGGTTGGATCAATGCCGTCAAAGTGGCTATCAAGGGCGTCATCTGCAGACAGGGCATCTTCGGCAAAAGCCCCCATGGCCTCGGCAATGTCTGGATCAACCGGCACCGGGCCGCCAAGGCTTTCGGCATTGATCATGGATGAGGCCAGCGCGAGATAGTCCTGGTCATTGAGCGCTGCAGATGCAGGCGTGCCTTTGTCAGGTGTATTGGGTGTTTTCATGATTTGGGTCCTTTGTGAGATGCCGAGGGCGTGGAAGAGATCGCCATCTGGGGTGGCGTCATTTGCGAACGGCGTGAGAGTTCACGATCAAGGAAGTAGAGCTTTTGACGGCCAAGGATGGGGGGAAGGCCCGCAACAAAGATCAGGGCATCGCCGGGGATTGGCCTTTTGCCCTCGGTATCAATGATCTGCAGGCGCATGCATTCATCAGGGGTAAGCAACGGGCGGGAGGTCTCAGCGAGATTGTCTGAGACCGATCCAAGATCGCCCATGCGCCCGGAGTGCGAGCGGCGCTTTTGCACGATGGTTGCCTTGCCGGTCATGTCCGAGAGCAGCTTGGCGGTTTCGAGCTTGTTGGGCGTGAAGGCGATGCGGATCTTGCAGTTGGCCATGATCGATTCATCGCGACCGTAATGCTTGAACAGCTGTTCGGTGTTCTGAACAATGATCATCGCTTTGAGGCCATATCCGGCCATGAAGGCGAGAGATTCCTCAAAGATCTCCAACTTGCCGATGGAAGTGAACTCATCGAGCATCAGAAGCAGGCGGTGTTTGTATCCGGCAACTGTTTGGCCTGATCCAAACTCCATGCGTTCGGTCAGACGCCGCATGAACAGATTGAGGATGATGCGCAGCAAGGGCCGCAGGCGATCTTTGTCTGCCGGTGAAACGACAAGGAACAATGCCATTGGTGCATCGCCATTCATCAGATCATGCAGACGAAAGTCGCTGGTGGCGGTATTCCGGGCAATGATCGGATCGGCAAAGACGGTCAACTGCGTTTTGGCCGTTGAATGCACGCCTGAGCGTTCCTGCGGCGCTTTGATCATCATGCTATTGGCCCCGCGCCGGACTTCCTTGTTGACA
>TARA_R110002050_G_scaffold194902_3_pt1 | contig 19492 bp, 20 predicted proteins | sample TARA_R110002050 | Tara Oceans TARA_R110002050 (sample SAMEA4396988) | marine metagenome | biome: Polar Biome; feature: [DCM] deep chlorophyll maximum layer (ENVO:01000326); material: water (ENVO:00002006), including particulate matter (ENVO:01000060) such as... | depth 25 m
ACGATAAAAAGATGAATATTTTTAGTTAGACATATAAACTATTAGGGAATGATTCATTAATAGTTTTTTAGGGTAATAATATCTTTTTATCAACTTTTCGGTTAAATTTTTTCATAATACTTAATGAAACAGCATAACTACTTGCCAACTGCTGTTCATTATAATATTGATAAACAGGAATATCTGCTAAAACAAAAACACTAAATGTTGGGCTGAAATTATAATTTACTTGAGGGCTAAAAAATATTTTTTCTGAACCACTTATAGGTATTTTTACCACATCATAAGGTTTCACTTGTGATGGTCGTTCATCTTTTTCTCTAAATTCGTTTCTAATTTGTGCTATAAAATCCCATCTAACAGATGCACTATAAGAAACAAAAAAACTACTAGCATATAAGTTGCCATATTTATATAATAATAAAGGATTGGTTGTTTTTATTTCTATCCTGTTATAGAGGAAAAACCGCAAATGCTTTTCTAAGTATTCTTTAGAGATAAAAAAAGTGTTAATATAATCAACTGCTCCGGTAGATGGTTGTACATCTAATTCCGCTATTATCCCATTAAATGCTTTATAAGAAGGTCCGATAGGGTATTTTAATCCTACACCAGTTGTAATTTCCCAGCCTTTCTTTTTTAAAAGATTTATTTTTGGAGTAAAAGTAATATTGGTAAGTCCAAACCCAGTTTTTGTTTTAGGTATAACTCCGTTTACATACGTTTGCCCTTTACTAATAAAATAACCCATTTCCACCTCTGTTGTAATTCTTTTATTTAACGCATAGGCTAATAAAATTCCTGTATAGTTATAAGACCCTGTTTTTACAAAATAAGGATCATATTCTTTATTTCCCTCCATATATTTTCCTGAATAACTATATCTGTATGTAGTAATCACTTTAAACGATTTTTCATTTAAAACCCCTAAGCTACCTGTTCCTCCAACAGGGTTTCCTGGGGAACAACATTGGGAAAAACTTTCCAAATTCAATAATAACAAAAGGAGTATTGGTATGAGAAATCTTTTCTTCTTCATTACTGGATAATAATTTTTTTTGTGATTCTATTATTAGGGTTATTGGGGTTGTCATTCAATATAATTAAAGCAACATACGCTCCTTTAGTAAAAGAAGTAACATTTAGCTTGTGTTCCTGATAACGAGTATTCTCCTTTTCAATATTATATTCCGATATTTTAAATCCGAAAACAGAATATATAGAAACATTCATTTCTCTGGCTTTTGGATTTACTCCCCAATCAATTTTTATAGTTATGCTTTCCTTAGCACAAGGGTTAGGTGAAATAGTTACTATTTCATCTAGATTTGCTTCAGGAGGAGTTTTTGCTAAAAAAGAAGATGGTATAGCTGACCAATAACTTGTATCTCCATTTAGATAATAAACTCTTGTTACCCAATAATACATCTTCCCTTCTTGCAAATTATACTCTGTTGCGGTGGTATCTGGAGTAGTTTTTTGTCGAGTATCGCCAGGACAGCCCTCAAAGCATAACGGATTATCACTCACAATATATTCGTAATAAATTGCACTATCAACTGATGCCCATTTGATAAAAAAAGAACCTGTAACAGTACCTGATATTCCATTACCTCCATTAGCAGGTTCGAGATGGGTTTGAGCAATACAACTTGTTTCTGCTATTAGTATAAAAGCGAAAAAAATAATTATGTATTTAAAATATTCTAACACTGTTTAACAAATTATGGTTTGACGTTAACGTTGGATTGAACAATAAATTTCTTGGTTTCAATAATTTTATTTTGATCTCTAAGCGAATAAAAGTAAATACCAGAAGAAAGATTTTCATTAATTATTACTTTACCTTCCTTTCCTATTAAAGAATATTCTTTGATTTTTCTCCCATACATATCAAACACAACAATTTCTCCTCCAAGTGTTTGCATCTTGTAATTAATGGTAGTCGTTTTATCAAAAGGATTAGGGTAATTTTGAGATAAGTAATTATTTTGAGATTCGTTTTCTTCAATACCGACAATAACAGGAACATATCTTATAAAGAGTGTTGTATTAATGAAATCTGTTGTATCTAACTCATTTTCAAACCTCATAGTGAAATCACCATTCCCAATAGCCATTACATCTGTCCATACTTTTATTAAAAAAGTATCTGTTTGCAAAGGAGCTATTAAAACTGATGCCGTAGTATCAAAGTATGCTAAACAACCTGTTGATGGGCAAAGATAAACTGACCAACCAAATGGAGTATTCTTATTTAATAAAGTAGCCCTAATGTTTACTGAATCAACAGATGATGGATTAGTAAGCACAGCATTAAAGTAAGCCCAGTCAGATTGGTTCTGAACGGTATCAACAGTTCGGTCATAAGTTATGTTAAAAGTAGTTTGGCTAATTGCCAAACTACTTATCCATATAAAAAGAATTGTAATAACTAATTTGCTCATATTAATTGATTTTTAAGTTGCACAACAACTTAATTCCGCAACATCTTTAGTAAAGGTGATGGCAGCTATTTTTATTCCTTCGCTCATAGTTAAATAAGGGTGGAATGTTTCCGCTAATTCAGTAGCCGTAATGCCATATTTAACCGCCAAAGCTGCTTCCATAATTAATTCTCCACCTTCGGGGGCAACTACTCTAGCCCCAATAATTTTATCGTTAGTGGTGTTTCTAATCAATTTTACAAACCCTCGTGTATCTAAAGCTGCTGCTGCTCTTGGTATTTCCTCAACTGGTAAAGACGTTACTTGAAAAGGAATACCTTGTACTTCTGCTTCTTTTTCATCTATACCAACTCCTGCTATTTGTGGGTCGGTAAAAACTACCCATGGTAAAGCTGAATAATCAGCTTTCCTATTTTCTCCATTAAATCCATTTAAAACAGCATTTTTACCTTCAAGGGCTGCTGTATAAACAAAAGCAGGAGTATTGGTACAATCACCTGCGGCATAAATATTTGCTATATTAGTTGCTTGTTCGTTATTTACCTTAATGTATCCTTTTTCAGTAAGCTCTACACCAGCATTTTCAATATTCATTTTAGAAGTATTCGGAACTGTTCCTGTTGCAACAACGATGTGTCCAGGTTCAAAAAATTGAAACGGCTTTCCTGTTATAGCATCTTTTCCTGAAATAATAATTTTGCTTTCATCTCTTGTTATCCTTTCAATACGATAATTAGGATAGACTTTTATTCCTTCTGATTCAAATTGCTTTTGAATTTCAGCACTTACATCTTCGGTCTGTGTTCGTAACACCCGATCTGTAAATTCCAAAATTCTAATTTTAACTCCCAATCGAGCGAAAGCCTGAGCCATTTCTAAACCTATATAGCCTGCTCCGAGAATAGTTAAACTTTCAGGTTTTTCTTCTAAATCAAACAAAGAAATATTGGTTAAATAACCCACTTCTTTTAATCCTTCAATTTTTGGAATATTAGTAGTAGCTCCTGTAGAGATTAAAAACTTGGAAGCCGTGTAATTTTTATCATTAACTGCTATGGTTTTATCATCTACAAAATTAGCCCACCCCTCTATAATGGTTACATTTTCTACTGATTGAGCAACTTTTAAATATTTCTTTTCTCGCATTGCCAACACCAATTCTTTTTTATCACGAATAATTTGTCCGTAATCAACTTTTGGGGCTGTAGGTGATATTCCAGCAAACGGAGAATGCGAAGCTTTATGGATACTCTCTCCTGCACGAATTAAATGCTTGGAAGGCACACAACCTACATTTACACACGTTCCTCCAATATCTAACCCACCATTGACCAACATTACCGATAATCCTAATCCATTAGCGGTTGTCATAGCCGAAAATGCTGCTGAACCACCACCAATAATGATTAAGTCGTAATCGTTATTTCCATTATTGTTAGCACTATTTTGCGGTTTAGTGGCTCCAGTATCTGTGGCACAACAATCCTCTTTTTCAGCTTCGTTTACTACTTTATAATTTCCAATCTTATTTACGGCATCAACAACTGCTGCTTTATTGATTTGATCTTTATTAAAAGTAAATTCTCCTTGTCCTGTTTCGTGATTTACCGAACAGCTTACAACTCCTTCTGTTTCGTTCAAATCTTTTTCAATATGAGAAGAACATCCACTACAGGTCATTCCTTCAATTTTTAATGAAATAGTTTCTGTGTTTTGAGGAGTTTCTTTTCCATTCTTTCCAAATATATTTTTTAGCATTTTTCTAAATTTTAATCATTAATTTTTTAACAGCATTTTAAGCCTATATTTTCCGAAGTAAAAAAATCTTCGAGGGTTAATATTTTTCCTTGTGGATTATTATTCAACCATTCCTGAACTGTTTTTTCACTGCTATAAAATGAAACATGGTTGCAAAACGAGCCTCTAATATTACAAGTGTCAACAGATTCTACCCAAGAAATAAATAAAGGATATGGCTTTGTCCAAAGCAATTGACCACCATTTATTTGTAACTCAATAGGTGAACCATCAATAGGATCAGTAGAACGAACATTAGCTTCCACATCTAACCATTCAGTAAACAGAATAGCATCTACAACACACCAAGTGTATAGCATCTTACCATTTACAATAAACTGATGTTCGGTTGGGGTTACTGAAAGCCCAGAAAATGCTACAATATTATCTTGATTGTCCATTTCTCCCAGCTTAATTAAAATTTTATCCGCTTTTTCTTTAGGTAAATTTACAATTTCATGATACCTGCCTTTTGTTATGGGTTTTCCTTCAAGCAATTCTCTAAATATATTCAAAATAAAATCATTCCCCTCTATTTCAAACTCTGAAAAAAGAATATCATTTAGTTGACTATCTATGTATTTTCGTTGGGTTTTCATACTTTTTTATTTTGAAGTATTAGAGGCGGGTTTATTTTTAACAACTTCTGCCTTGTAATTAATTTTTTCTACTGCTGCAATTAATTCTTTCTCGTTGGTTTTGTCTGCATCATATTCAATTGTTGCTACATCGCCAGGATATTCTAAACCTACTTTTGAAACCCCTTTTACTCCTTCTAAAGTTTGAGTTACGTGATTGGAACAACCTGAACAGGTCATTCCCGTAATTTTTAGTTTTACAGTTTTTACTTTTTTATTAATGGAAGTAGTTGTTTCGGTATTAGTTGCATTTGCTTCACAACTTCCACATCCACAAACTTGAGCACTTAAATAAATTAGTAAGGCTGTACCTGTTATTAGCATTATTTTTTTCATCTTTTTAAATTTATAAGGTTTGTATTATCATTTTTCATTTAGAGTTACTTGTTTCAAAATTCTTTTAACCGAAAATATACGTGCATCCGTATTTTTTTCTTGCCATTGAGAAGCTGAATTTTTAGAGCTAAAAAAATGTGTCCGATTACACATTGAATTTCTAATATCACATTGGTCAATTTTATCAACCCAAGATATATAAATGTCCTTATGGCTATTTCTTGAAATTTCATTAAACCATATCGACAATGTAATTTCCTCACCCGTAATTGGATCTTTTGATTGAATATTAGCTGGAACACCTAATAATTGAGGAAAAATAATTGCATCGGCAGCACACCAAGTATAAAATTGTTTAAAATCTACTCGAAAGGAGTGATTTGTCGGTATTAAGGAAAGCCCTGCAAAGGCAACTATTTTTCCTTGTTCATCTTTTTCCCCAAATTGATTAGAAATAATGTTTGCTTCATCTTTAGAAGTTTGAAGAAGTTCAGCAACTTTGTCAATTGACAGTGAGTGTTCCTTTAATAGTTCCTTTTGAACAGTTAAAAACAAATGCCCTTTTTCATCATTTACCATTTTAAACAAATCTATAAATGAATCTGAAAGGTTTAATGTTTCTTCTTTTATCACTTGTATCATTATTGGTCTTTTAATTAGAATTTCCACAACCATTAGGTCCACAAACGTGTCCTTCTTGTCCGTGAGGAATGGTTATGTTTTCTGTTTCTATTACTTTATAACCAGTTGAATTAACTGCTTCCTCAATCTCTAATATATTGGTTTGAGTGTTATCAAATTCTACAATAGCATTTCCTTCGGCATAAGAGGTGTTTATAGCTACAATTCCAGATAATTCGTTTACTGCATGGTTAACGTGATTTTGACAAGCATCACAAGTCATTCCTTCAATTTTCACATTAATTTTTTGAATACTGGATTTATCAACTACTATTACTTCTTTTTTATTGTCTGAAAAAAAGACACCTGAATAATACGGAAAAGTGATTGAAACGGCTGCAAATAAAGTCATTCCTATTAAAAAACCTTTAGTTTGATACCATTTCGGTTTTTCAATATCGCAACCACAATCGTCTTCCTTTTTTGGTTTTAAATGATTGTACCAAGCATAACCAATTGCTACTACCGCCAATCCTATTAAGTATGGACGTAAAGGTTCCATCCATGACAAGCTACCTGCTGCTCCACCTACTCCTGCAATTGCAGCAATTACTGGAGGAATACAACATGATGAAGCTGCCAGTGCTGCAATAATTCCTGTTGCCACAGCTCCTTTTGAATTTTTGTTTTGAGTTTCCATTATGCTACTTTTTTAATTGATTTATGATTAAATATTTCAAATATATGTTCCAATATTTCAGTAGAGGAAGGGTGTATATGATAATAAATAGTTTGCCCTTCTTTTTCGCTTTTTAAGAGATTCCCATCCTTTAATTTTCGCAATTGTTGCGAAATGGCTGAAACAGAAATACCCATAATATCACTCATATCACAAACACATACTTTTTTCTCATTTTTAATAAGTAATAATATTTTTAATCGTGTTTCATTACCTGCCAAGTTTAATATTTTGGCTGTTAATTCAATTTCATCAGACATACCTATCAAATCTTGAATACCCTTATTTATAAGGCTTACATCAGCACAACCTCTAATACAATTTTCTTCCGTTTTTTCCATCGTTCAATTATTTTAGTAAATACTTAAATACAAACGTAAGGAAAATTATTTTATAATTTAAGTAATTGCTTAAATAATGTTTTTAACAATCGTCATTTTTGTCAGGAGTGGGAGATTTAGCTCTTTTGGTTTTGCGAAGGGTTGGCATGCGTATCGGGCAAAACCAAATGTGCTAAATGTGGGTGGATTTTCTAAATGAATGGCAACGATATGTGTATGAAACGTGCTTTGCTGTTTCAAGTACTTATAAAAGTAATAATTTTTGCCAAAGTTCCAGTTTAGTACAAAACAAATAAACAGAACCAAAGCAAACCAACCAAATGCAGGGATGCAACCTGCAACTTTTTTGCTTGTAGCACAAGCAAAAATTATGGAGCAAACAGCAAAAGTTTCAAGTAACCACAACTGCTAGCAACCGCATGTTTTCATACATGATGTTGGCAAATCGTTATTCTTTTAAAACTTTTATAGTCTTTGATTCTCCTTCAGATTTTTCTATATGTAAAAAGTAAATTCCTGTTGGAGCATCTATGTTCAAATTAATAATGTCCGCTGATTTGAATTGTTGGGATAAGACTATTTGCCCTAAACTATTGGTTAAAGTTGCTTCTACATTTTGCTTAACCTCCCCTAAATCTATAGTAATATTTTCAGTAGTTGGGTTAGGGTAAATTGAGATGATTGACAAATGGTTTTCATTAATTCCAACAGCACAAGGATTCCCACAGTTTGTACTAAATGAAGTGCCAACATCTATATTAGTCCAATTAGTTGTAGACCATGCAACGTTATCAACCTCAATACAAGTTAGCAAGGGATTGCCAATTGCAACAAACAATACAAAGTTAGTATTGTTTCCATTCTTTACATTTAAACAGGTTAGCTGATTATTATAGTAGCACTCCAAAGAAGTTAAAGCCGTATTCTGAGTAACATCTAGGCTTGTTAATAGATTGTTAGTACAACTTAGGCTTGTTAAAGCTGTGTTTTGAGTGATATTTAAACTTGTTAATTGATTTATAGAGCAATTCAAAATTGTTAAAGCAGTATTCTGCGTAACATCTAAACTTGATAATTGGTTAGAATAGCAATTCAAATATGTTAAAGCTGTGTTTTGAGTAACATCTAAATTTGTTAAGTTATTCTGATAACACTCTAAAGAAGTTAAAGCAGTATTCTGCGAAATATCTAAACTTGCTAATGAGTTGTTTTCACACCATAAATCTGTTAAAGCCGTATTCTGCGTAACATCTAAACTTGTTAGTGGGTTTTGATAGCACCTTAAATCAGTTAAAGCAATATTTTGAGTAACATCTAAATTTGTCAGGAAATTTTGAGCACAAATCAAACTATTTAAGGCAATATTTTGAGTAACGTCTAAGTTTGTGAGTTGATTAAAACGACAATTCAAATAAGTTAGAGCAGTAAAAGCTTCTATTCCTGTTAAATCACTTATAGTTTTAAAAGAAATATCCAAAGAAGTTAAGGTGTCAACATTAGAGGTAAGCACTTGTCCGTCAATTATATTGTCAAGCCCTTTGTTAATCAATTCCTGTTCAAAAGCTGTATCAGGAATAGCAGTTGTTTGAGCAACGGTTAGGTCAAAAAAAAGTAAGATTAAAAAGAAAGGTAGTATTTTTTTCATATTTTTTTCTTGATGTTTGCCAACAACCGAATATAGAACACTAGTGTTCTATATTTGCATTATGTGTTTAGCTCAAATTTAACAATAAATTATAAATAAGCTTATCTTATTGAGATATAGCCGTTTTATTAAATAGCTAGCCGTATATTTATACGTATACTGTACGGCTTTTATAAAGCTTAAAACATCTTTTATAATTACCAAATTGATTTTAAGTAGGCTTAACTATGTTTTTGTGGGCTTACTTAAACACAATTGGAGGTATGACATGTACAATCAGCGCTCTTACACGAACAATCAGGGCTCATAAATGTATAATCAGGGCTCTAATAAGAACAATCAGGGCTATTAAGTGTATAATCAGAGTTCTTACACGAACAATCAGCGCTCATAAATGTATAATCAGGGCTCTTATAAGAACAATTAGGGCTCTTAAATGTATTAGCAGGGCTCTTACAAGAACAATTAGCGCTATTAAATGTATTAGCAGCACGCTTAAAAGACTGCTAATAACTGTTAAAAAATGTTAAGTTGTTGGTATAAAGCAATATAAAGAAACAGTGTAGCGTTTATAGTAGTAGAATTCGCGGTTCTATAATTAATTGAATTATTAACGCACTTTTTTAAAACACAAGCGTTTTAAATGAGTCTTAAAACTTTAAACCATGAAAAAATGGAATGTAGTATTAAGACTTGCCTCGCAAAGTATACCACAAAAAATAGATCAGGCCAGGTACATTGTTAAATCAATGACAGATAATGAAGCCTTTCCGGAACCAAAACCCGATTTAAAAACCATAGCCAAAGTGGCAGCTGAGTTGCAGGCGGCTTATATCAACGCTAGAAATGCGAGTAAAGAGCAATCTGTTAAAATGTATGCTAAAGAATTTGAGTTAGATATAGAAATGATAGCCTTGGGCAATTACGTGCAAGACCTCGCCAATAGAGATAACGAAATAGGAGATGTTATTATTTATTGTGCAGGTATGGATGTGCAACGCACCCATGGTGGCACCACCAGAAGTTTTTCCGTTATAAATACCGCCATAGATGGGCGTGTTAAATTACGTACCAGAGCAGAAGGGCGTGCAGGTTACCTGTGGGAATATAGTTTAGACCAAGAAAATTATATACAAGCAAACATAACCGTGCAAGCTACAACTGTAATAAATGGGTTAACACCTGGTGAGCGCTATTACTTTAGGGTTGCTGTTGTAAAAGAGGAGCAAGGCCCTTGGCAAGGTCCCATTAACATTATAGTTACTTAGTTTAACTTGTTTTTTGCGAGGCAAGTTGGGCACCCTTGGTTTTACTCAGTAAAACTAGGGGTGTTTTCTATTTTGGGGTGGCAGCAGGTTACTTTTCTTTATCTTTTTTCGACCCACTTACTATTCTTGAAATAATTCCTTTTTGGTCAGTAAATTCTGCTATTAGCACACCTGTTAAATGGATTCCAATAAAAGCTATCAAGTAGTAAATACTTAACACATGGATTTCTTCCGTTGGCTTTTTAAGTTCTTTTGGGCCTAATTCTATAATAAGTCCGGTAACAAGCGAAACAATGACACATAAATAAAATATAATATATGTCCATTTTTGTAATTTCATTTTTGTGGTCAGGTTTTTATCAAGAGGGTTTTGAATCTTCATATGTCCGAATGCAGGAAGTATAAAACGAATACTAAATAGTCCTACCAAAACATAACCAATGTAAATATGCCAATCCCACATAGGTTGCCTTATCTTTTTTGCTAAAATAATGAGTTGCTCCTGAGATAAAACCTGGTCGGTACCACTTAGGTAATCTTGTATGATAGCCGCCACATTATATTTATTCATCCACGTTAATCGCAAAAAAATTGTAATTAACAAGAGAAGAAATGAAATAGCAATTGTCCAATGAATTATTCGATAGACCTTAGAATACTTTGTATTTCCCATAATATTTATTTTGTCTAATTCTTCTAAAGAATTTTAACATTAGTTAGTCATAATGAAGCGCAACGACAACTGTATGTTGCGTTTTATCTGTTTATTAATAGCTACTAAACTAATGAAATTTTGTAGATGTAACAAAGAGCAATAAATTTTCAGATAGTGAAGAAGTTCGCTGTCTGAGGCAAAGTTGCAATTTGCAAAGCTCATAAATAACCACCTACAAAATGAATGGCATTTACCTACAAAAGTTTCAAATAACTGAGCTGCTCGCAAGCAAAATGCAATATACAGCTTGTTGTGCTTACGTGCTTTTATTTTTCCTTTTCAGTATAAATAATACTAATAGTCCAGCATTTAAAATACAAGAAATAACTAACCAAATAGTCAAAGAATTATTTTCCTTTGTTGGCTTATCACTAGTCTGAATATTTTCTATTGAATTTAGATTGTCTGGTTTAGTAATTGGAATTACTTCTGGTATAATTTCTTTCTTTACTTCTACTAAATCAAAGAAAGGTAATGTCAAGTCGTTTAATGTTAGTGTTTCTTGCCCATTTTCGAAATTAAATTTGACTGCTTTGAAATTATTGAGTGTCAAGGTTGCTGTCACTTCATTTTTAACTGTTTCAATTTGTGTGATTTGTCCTTTAGGTGTCAAAATTACTGTATCATTTTGAACCGTTAAGTCATAAGTCCAATCATATACTTTTGGGTTGTTTTTTTTAAGCCTTGAAATCATTGTGTTAATAAGGTCAACGTCCTCAGAGCCAAATAAATCTTCAAAGGATTTTGGAGCTAAATATTTATATTCTGATTTTTCAAGAATGTCAGTTCGTGTCCAAGGACCTTGAATATATTCCGTTTCAAAATAAACGTAATAAGTTGCCCATTCTGTTGCGTTTGCACTTAGGCTAATTATTAGAATCAATATAGTTAGGAATAATTTCATTTTTTTGCATTAAGCACAACAACCGGATAAAGTGCACATGCACTTTATCCGCATTGTATGTTATTTCGCAAGAATCTTAAACTCAGTTCTTCTGTTTTCTTGGTGAGCAGCTTCTTTATCTTCTTCAAACTTCAATTTCGCAATTTCTGCATCTGTTTTAATTAGTTTCGTTTCGCCATAACCTTTAGCAACTAAACGGTCTTTAGCAATTCCATTATTCGTTAAGTAATCCACACAAGATTGTGCTCTTCTTTCAGAAAGGTTCATGTTGTATTTGTCACCACCACGAGAATCTGTGTGTGCAGAAAGCTCAATTTTAATAGTTGGGTTTTCAGTTAATAATTTTATTAAACGATCCAATTCATTTTTAGATGCATCACGTAACGTTGCTTTGTTGTAGTCGTAAAAAATGTTTTTCAAAACAATAATAGAACCAATTTCTATTTTCTTTAAACAGATGTTTTTTTCCACCTCTTGGTAAGCTGCAGTTGCAGGAATGTTAAAATTCTCTGAATGAAACAAATAGCCATCCTTACGGATAATTAACGCGTAGTTTTTACCTGAAGGTAAGGAAACTAAATATTTCCCTGTTGTTGCGTTAGCAGTAAAGGTAGCTAATGTTGTATTTTTTTCAACATCAATTAATTCAATAGATGCATTAACAGGAGCATTGGTTTTACAATCACTAATTGTTCCTTTAAGAATAGTTATTTTTTTACCACCTGTTACTTGTTTTTCAATAACTGCTTCACTCACAGGCTTAGTAGCACTTGCTAATAAGTTATCTTCAGAGTTGGTTTGGAATGGTTTTTCTGGACCTAAAAAAGTAATCATTAAAATATCTTTTTCTCCGTGTCCATCTTTTACAAAAGAAGAATAATAACCTCTTCGTCCACTAGCATTAATTACAAAAAACACATCATCATCTACCGTATTAATAGGGAAACCTAAGTTTTCTGGTTCGCCCCAAGAACCATCGTCTTTTAGTGTGGATTTAAAAATATCATAATCTCCCATAGTCTTGTGTCCTTGAGAGCTAAAATAAAGTGTTTTTCCATCTGGATGAATCAATACACCTTCTTCATTGTACTTAGTGTTTACAACAGCTCCTAAATTGGTAGCAACACCCCAATCTTGTTTTTCTTTATCCCATTTGGTAACATAAATATCGTGATTACCAAAACCACCTGATTTGTTACTTACAAAATAAAGCGTTTTCCCATCATTACTATAACTTGCCGAAGATTCGTGCGCCTTAGTATTGATGTTTTTATTCATTTTTTTTGGTTTTGACCAAAGCGTACCTTCTAATTTACATTCATATAAATTACCATCACCTTTATCATCTTTGTAAATAATCATACTTTGTGCATCTGGAGCAACAGCGGTAGTCGCATCATTACTTTTAGTGTTAATCGGATCCCCCATATTTTCTGGAGCAGTCCACTTGCCATTTACTTTTTTAGTAATAAAGATGTCTTCATCATAATCACCAGTAGTCTCCATCATTATTTCTGCTCCAGTTGATGTATTTCTTTTTGATGTAAACATCATAATGGATTCATCAGCAGAAATAATAGCACCGTATTCTGCATATTTTGAGTTGACAGGTCTTCCAAAATTGTCAATAAAAACTCTTACTGGTTCAGCAACAAGTTTAATCCCCATTTTACATTCTTCAATTTTTTTGTTGGTACTTTCTAATTCTAAAGCAATATTTTTTCCAGTCAGTGTAGCCTTGTGTTTGTTAAATTCCGCTATAGCTTTTTTAAATTCCATTCTAATGTGATAAGCCATTCCTAAGTAATAATGAATGTCAGGAGCTACATTGGGATTTAGTTTTAATGCTTTTTCTAAATGCGGAGCAGATTCCTCTTTAAATACAGTGTTAACGATGTAACACCTTCCAACTCTGTAATTGAGTTCAGCGTTATTTGGGTTGAATTTATTAGCTTTAAACAATAACGGTAAAGCTTCTCTATAATTCTGAGTTCGATTATTATAATATTGTTTGTCAGTATAAATGTCAATATAAGTTGGAGGGACTAATTCGAATAATTTGTATCCATCTTCTAAATTCTCTTTAGCAATTTTAAATTCGTCTTTTCTTTCTTTAAATAATTTTTTTTCAAAAGGAACATCTTGTGCTTTTACTATTGAAGCAGTAAGGATGAATAGGATGATATAAGTATATTTTTTCATGATAGTTTATTTTGTACAGTACGTTAAAAAGTCGTTATCTATTAATTACAAGCTTGTTGAGAAAATGTTTTTCCATTTTTCAATCCTAATTCAGCAGCCTTGTGCCAGTCTTCGCAGGCTTTATCTTGTTTTCTTAGCATTTCTCTGGCAATACCTCTGTTTAAATAAGCCGCAGCATATTCATCATCCATAATTAATGCTTTATTACAATCCGATTCAGATCCTTTGTAATCTTTTAATTTAAATTTAGCAGCAGCTCTATTGTTATAGGCATAAACATAAGTAGCTTTTAACTTTATAGCCGCATTAAAATCTACTATAGCTGCATCGTAATCTCCTTTTTCATACTTAGCTAAACCTCTATTGTTTAATGCAATAAAATAGTTGGGTTTGATTTTAATAGCTTTATCATAAGCAGCAATTGCTTCTATATATTGTTCGTTATTTCTATAAGCAGAACCTAAATTGTTGTAAAGAAATTCAAGTTTACTGTCTTTAGCTATCGCTTTTTTATAATCAACAATTGCTCCTTTGTAATTTTTTAATTGACGTTTAGCACTTGCTCTATCATTATAAGCATAAGTGTAGTTAGGATCGTTAGCTATTGCTTTATCATAATCTTTAATTGCTTCTTCATATTTTCCGTCAAGGAAAGAAAATTCACCTCTATGGTAATAAGCTTTTGCATTTTTATCATTTACACGAATGGCATCATTAAAATCTTTTAAAGCCATTTCACTTTTATTTGTTCTTTGATAAGCTAAGCCTCTGTAGTAATAGGCATTATTAGTATCTGGGTTGATTTCAATCACTTTCGTAAAATCTGCAATAGCAGCACTGTAGTCATTAGTTTGATAATAAACAGAACCTCTGTTAAATAGAGCTTTTTCGAAGTTGGGAGCTATGGTAAGTGCAGAATCAAATAATAAAATTGCTCCAGGCAAATCTTTGTTATTAAATTTTTCAATTCCTGCATTGTAATATTGTTCAGCCTTAAATTGATCTAAAGCGGTAGAATCACCTACGGCAATATCATCTTGAGCATAATAGCTAACATTAGCAATGGTAAAAGCTAGCAGTAAAAAAGCGTGTAATTTTTTCATAGTTTTTATTTTTGAATACCGAAATATAAGCATATTTGCTAAATCCTTAAAAGACAACATCTTTAAATTATTAGAAGTTAATAACAGTTTTTATGCCATTAATAATTCTAATTTTGAATAGATGAAAATGTCACAAAATAATTTGCAAGCTGTTATTGCATACTTTAAAAGTCAATTGACTGATTTTTATGTTGATACAGAAATTTTAGCCATGCAAACTATTGTACTTGAACATTATTTTGGAATGGATAGAGCTTCGATTACCCTAAATCCAAGTCAATTATTTTCAGAATCAGATTTATTAAAAATCATAAATACAGTTAAGCGTTTAAAACAAAAAGAACCTCTAGCGTATATTTTAGGAGAATGGGAGTTTTATGGATTAACTTTTAAAGTTGATGAAAACACACTTATTCCTAGACTAGAAACAGAAGAGTTAGTAGCACTTATTGTTAACGAAAATAAAGCTGTAAAAAGTATTATTGATATTGGTACTGGCTCAGGTTGTATTGCTTTAAGTTTAAAGGCAGAATTGCCAACAGCTACTGTTTTTGCTTGGGATGTTTCAGAAATGGCTTTAGAAAAAGTGAAAGAAAACGCAGCTTTAAATCAATTAGAAATAACTACTGAATACGTAGATATTCTCTCCTCAAAAAGTAATGTTTTACAACAAAAGGTGGATGTGATTGTAAGTAATCCGCCATATATACCAATGCAAGAAAAACAATTGATGAATGATAATGTACTGAACTACGAACCACATTTAGCCTTGTTTATAGCGGATAATGAACCATTATTATTTTATGATGCAATAAGTGATTTTGCTAAAATAAGTTTAAAAATAGGAGGGAAGTTGTATTTTGAGATTAATGAAAATTATGGAGTTGAAACTCAACAATTACTAATTAAAAAAGGGTTTAACAACGTAGAAATAGTAAAAGATATGAATGGAAAAGATAGAATAGTAAAGTGTATTTACTAACTTATTTTTATCTTTAAAAAAATTATTAATTTATGAAATTAGATATTTTAGCTATAGGGATTCATCCTGATGATGTAGAGTTGAGTTGTGCAGGAACATTGTTAAAACACATTGCTCAAGGTAAAAAGGTAGGAATTTTAGATTTATCTCAAGGCGAATTAGGTAGTAGAGGTTCTGGTGAAATAAGATTAGTAGAGTCTGCTAATGCTGCTAAAATTTTAGGTGTTGCTGTTAGAGAAAATCTTGGTTTTGCAGATGGTTTCTTTACAAACGATAAAGCACATCAATTAGAAATAATTAAAGTGATTAGAAAATATCAACCGACAATAATTTTGTCCAATGCACCATCAGATAGACATCCCGATCATGGTAGAGCATCTAAGTTAATTAGTGATGCTTGTTTTTATAGTGGGTTAATTAGAATTGAAACACAGATGGAGGATGTTTGTCAAGATAAATGGCGACCACAAGCAATTTATAATTACATTCAAGATAGATATATTGATCCTGATTTTGTAGTTGATGTTTCAGCTTATATGGATACAAAAATTGCCGCTATTAAAGCTTATGCTTCTCAATTTCATAATCCTGATTCTACAGAACCAGAAACACCGATTAGTGGAGAAAAATTCTTTGATTTTATAAAAGCACGAATGATGACTTTCGGTAGAGATATCGGTGTTGATTATGCTGAAGGATTTGTAGCTGAAAGAGTTGTTGGAGTGGAAGACATTACTCAATTGAAATAATTAGTTGAAGTTATCGTTTAAATCTAAATTGAGTAAATGAATTCACAATATGAATCACAGTTTGTTGAAAGGTTGTTTGACAAAATGAGTGCATCCTATTCTAAAATGAATTATATATCTTCATTTGGATTTAGTGAAAGATGGAGGAAAAAATGTGTTAAAGAAATTGATTTCACTAAAAGTAAGATTGTTGTTGATTTGTTAACTGGAATGGGAGAATGCTGGAAATATATAGATAGGGAAGTAAATAAAGATGCAACAATAATAGGCTTAGACTTTTCAAAAGAAATGATAAAACAGGCTAAAAACAATGCTCTTAAATTCAAACAAAGGAAGATAGAGGTATTAAAAGAAAATGTTTTTGAGAACTCAATTAAAACTAATTCTGCTGATGTTATAATTTCTGGATTCGGATTAAAAACATTTAACGAGAAACAATTAATTAAACTTGGAGAAGAGGTTAAAAGAATGTTGAAAGTTGGTGGCAAGTTCTCCTTTATAGATGTATCTGTACCAAATAATAAGTTACTTAAATTTAGTTATGTTTTTTATTTAAAGAATATAATTCCTGTTTTGGGAAAGATATTCTTAGGGAACCCAGAAGTCTATAGAATGTTAGGTGTTTACACTGCTGAATTTAAAAATGCTAAAAATATAGAAGTAATCTTTAAAGATTTAAACTTTGAAGTTGAGTATGTTGAATATTTTTTCGGATGTGCTTCAGGAATTAAAGGATACAAGAAATAAATAATTTACTTGAAAATAATCACTCAAATAACCAATAAGTCTGCGTTTAACAAAAATGTTTTTACACTTTTTACAGGTCAAATTATTGTACAAGCGATAGCTTTTGCAGTAGGTTTTGTTATTACTCGCTTATATTCTCCCGAACAAATTGGTGCTTATTCTTTATTTGTTGCTATTTCTACCATGCTAACCATTGTTGCAACAGGAAGGTATGATGCCGCAATAATTGTAGAGGAAGAGGACATCAAAATAGATGCCTTGTGGCTATTGTCGTTGTTAATTAGTGTTTCTTTTAACATTGTGTTATCAATTGTGTTGCTCTTCTTTTCGGATAAGCTTTTAACTATATTTAATATTTCAGGTTTAAATAATTGGATTTCATTTCTCCCTTGGGCAGTTTTTACTGGATCGGTGATAAAAGCAACACAGTTTTACTTCAATAAAAAGAGTGATTACAAATGGATGCGAAATTCAGATATTTTAAAATCAGCAAGTAACTCAGTGTTATCTATCTCTCTTTTTAAATGGTTAACTGGAGGTTTAATCATTGCAAATATTATTGGGAGTATAGTCTCGGTAATTTATTTGCTAATAAAACTTCCTCAAGGGTTTTGGAGTAAAATTAAAACGACCTGTTCGATAAAAGAACTAAGTTTTGTAGCTAAAAAGTATAAAAACTATTTAACGCTTTACTCTTTATCAGGGATTTTAAATGCTGTAGTATCAAATGGTACACCTATCTTTATTATTTATTTCTTTACTGAGAAAACTGCAGGCTATTATTTTATGGCAGAAAAAGTAGTAAGTATTCCTATAGGATTAATTGTTGCATCAATATCTAAAGTGTTCTATCAAAAAGCAGCAGAACTGTATAAAGATGATAAAACAGCGTTTTTGAATTTGATTAAAAGCATTCAAAAAAAGATGGCATATTTTCTTTTACCTTTTCTTATTCTATTATCAGTTGCAGCACCATACTTTTTTAAATTGTTCGGTGAAGGCTGGGAGTATGCCGGAGAAATGGTAAAGTATTTTGCTATTTTAATTTTCATTAATAATTTGGTATCACCAGTAGGTTCTATTTCTAATGTGTTAAATAGATTAGACGTATTATTGTATTTTAATATTAGTATCGCTTTTTTTAGAGGATTAACCTTTTATTTAGGAAGCTTATATTTGAGCTTCGAATATGCATTATTGTTTTCATCAATTGTAATTTCAATTTGCTATTTGGTATTAGATACAGTATTAAAGAGAATTATTAAAAAAGAAATTAAAAGTGAAAAAACTGCTTAAAATATTTTTTCAACCATTAATTAACTTAGGAATGATCATCGTTTTCCCTAAGTTTAAAAACCGTAATTATTATACGTTACGTGTTTTATTAATGGGGATGAGACAAAAACTAATTGGGTTGAACAAAGCAGTCCCATGGCCAGTTCACAATAGCACTATTATTAGAGATTCAAAAAAAATAAATCCAGGTACTAAAGCACCAGGATTTTCTCTTGCTTGTTATATTGATGGAAGAAATGGGATTGAAATAGGGGAGAATGTATGGATAGGACCAAGAGTTTCAATAATTAGTCAAAATCATGACTTAAATAATTACGCTAAATATGTAGCAGCAAAACCTATAAAAATTGGAAAGAATTGTTTGCTTACTTCTAATTGTGTTATTTTACCCGAAGTAGAATTAGGTGAACATACTGTTGTCGCAGCTAATGCTGTAGTTAATCAATCCTTTCCTGAAGGGAATCAAGTATTGGCAGGGAACCCTGCTAAAGTGGTAAAGCAGTTAGGAGCATATGAAGAGGTATAGTTGTATTATTTATAAGATATAAAAAAAGCGAATCTATATAGATTCGCTTTTCTATTAATTTTATTTTGTATCAAGTTTGCATTCCACCACAAACGTTTATTGATTGTCCGTTAACGTAAGTAGATAAGTCTGAAGCTAAAAATAAAGCAGTGTTAGCAACATCTTCAGGTGTTCCAGCTCTCTTTAATGGGATATCATCAATCCATCCTTGCATAATTTCTGGATCTAATTCAGCAGTCATTTCTGTAGATATAAATCCTGGGCAAATCGCATTAGATCTAATGTTTCTTGATCCAATTTCTTGAGCAATTGATTTTGTAAATCCAATAACACCTGCTTTTGATGCAGCGTAGTTAGATTGACCACCATTACCTTCGATACCAACAACAGAACTCATGTTAATGATAGAACCGTATCTTTGTTTTAGTAATGTTTT
>TARA_R110002050_G_scaffold52829_4_pt1 | contig 19484 bp, 27 predicted proteins | sample TARA_R110002050 | Tara Oceans TARA_R110002050 (sample SAMEA4396988) | marine metagenome | biome: Polar Biome; feature: [DCM] deep chlorophyll maximum layer (ENVO:01000326); material: water (ENVO:00002006), including particulate matter (ENVO:01000060) such as... | depth 25 m
TAATGCCTTAATTTGCTGTTCACCAAAATCGAATTCTTGCGGATCAGAATCTTCAATCAAATCATTCTTTTTAAGATAATCTATTATCTCTGGTTTTGACAAACCATAATTCATTTCAAGATCCCTAAGAACATAAGACCTAGGATCAAGAGGATAATTCGCACCACCTAAAAACTCAGTGCCTGAGGTTGGTGGTATAGTCGGAAATGCGTGAGACAAAGGATAAACAGGCTCCCCTTCAACTCCATATTTCACTTGTTCACTCGTTGGAGGTTTTGTTGCTTGAAAATCTTGCAAATCAATTTTGCCAGCTGCCCAATCATCAAAAGGATCTCGATTTGATCTGAATATTTCTTTTTCATTCTCAAAACCATACACAAAAAGATCTTCGGCATCAACTTCAGTGTCTGGAATTTCTAACTTTTCTGCAACAGAAAGACCCTCTTCATCTCCCATCACAGATCTTTTGAAAGCTCTGGTTGCCTCTTTAAAGCTCGGAAGATCAAAGATATTATCTGGCAAGACATTTGAAACAGTATCAGAAAGAGAATCAAGAGCACCGCGAGCTTGATCCTCTACAAATTTTCCAAATTTACCTTTTCCTGCCATTTTTCCTTTTCCCTTTATAGCCAGATGCGTAGATGGCGTAACTTCAACAAGGTCATCAGTCTTGTCCAATTTGCTTAATCATAATCAATTCCAGTCCACATACGTATGTATGAATTTGCTCCGCTTGTATTTGCAAGATAACGAGATTTGTTCTCTGGATCAAAAACTATAAAAGAAGCACCCCTAATCTGGTCTTCTTCTTTTAAATTATCACGGATTAAATTTGATAATGGAAGATTTGGATTTTCAAGAACTGAACTAATGTTATAGGTGTTCAATTTTTTCCCGAGAACATTTTGCAGATCATTCAATTGAGAAGAAGAAATGCTTTTATCAATATCATCCCAGTAGCTTGGCTTCTCCTGGAAACGAACTCCTTGGTCTCTTGCATCTAAATACTCGTCACTCGCCCCCATGAATTTTGACAATTCTCTATCGTCTAATTTAGTTGGAGTAGACATTTTTGCATCAGCCTCAGCTTTTGCTTTAAATAGATCAGAGGCATCAATCAAGTTATCCAAAGCCCCACGTGCTTGGCCCTCAAGAAACTTCCCAGCTTTACCCTTTCCGGCCATTTTTCCTTTTCCCTTTATAGCCGGAGGCGTATATGGCGCGAGCCTGACGCTCGGCTGCTGCCTTGGTCTTGTAGACCTTGCCAGACTTGCCCCATTTGTAGCCGCCTTTGACCTTGCGAACAGGCATTAATAATTACGCATGCCTTTGCGAATTGGCTTCTTCTTCATGACTTTTTTCTTCTTCAAAGTCTTTTTGTTCTCTTGTCGCTTTTTGCTATAGTTCATAGCCGACTCCTTACCAGGCTTTGCAAGACCAATAACGTGCTTTTGTTTTTGGTCCGGGATTGTCACAATTGTGACGGGATCTAAAATTGCTTCTGCGACCCTTTTGATTCTTCTTGATGCGCATGTTTGGATCACCAAAAGTAACACGTTTAACTTTACTGCCATCCATTACATAAACAACAGATTTCTTTTTGCCATAGCTGGTCTCGCCTTTGCTTATGCGGCGAGGTTTATTCAGAGAAACTTTTTTGCCTTTGTAAGTTGCCATTATTTTTTATGAACCTGCTGGACAGGAAATGATGCCTTAAGACTTGCACCTTTGTGTGGTTTGTAACCACCAGCTGGGTTCTTCATTAACTTGTGACCTTTGCCAGACTTCATCCAGTGAAAACCTTTGGGAGCTGGAACAGATTTATTCATTTCTTTTTCGCCGTTTTTGCTGCACGTTTAAAAGCACCTTTTGCCGGGGCACCTTTGGAGCCAACCTTGCGCTTCTTTTTAGTCTTGCCTGCACCAAGTTTCTTGAGGTTGATGTTGCGATAGAGAGATGGCTTCTGTTTTTTGAGCTTGGCAATCTTCTGTTTTTTCGTCAATTTTTCTGCCATTAGTAACTGTGCCCTTTAAGCACCTTGTCCATCATGCCATGGATGTCGCCATCGTGGACTTTGATGACTTTGACCTCAACATCATCTTCCATCATCTCTTCATCTTCCATCATGCCAGATTCTTTGAGCATGGTTTCTTGACAAAGCATCAGGAAGTTTGATAGCTGGTCATCATCAAGCGGAACATCTTCAGCTGAGAAACCCATCTTGGCTTCAAACATAGCAGCCATGTCAACAACATCATCAGCCATTGCCTTTTTCCTTCATAAAAATACCGAGACCAACTGTGACAGCTGCGGCGATTAAAAAGAAAACTGCGGCTTTTGGCAGGATCATCGACAAGATGACGGCACCAACTCCGACAGAAATCCAAGTTGTGGGCTCAACAATTCGTTCTTTAATCCAATTCATTGGGAAGCTCCTTTGTTGAATAAATTTTTGAGAAACGATGCAAGGGGCATGGATTTCTGGACATCTTGGTTTGAAGCTGCATTAGGAGCAGACAAGCCACCCAAGGCACCGCCAGGAGTTGGCATCTGATTAAATGGATTTTGCAATCCAGTAGCTGCAGAAGCTGCATCAGCCGGGGACATCTGGCCTGATTGGACAGCATCCTGATAAGCTCTTAATTCGGCATCGCTTGTAGACCCGGAACCAACTGGTGGAGCAGCTGTTGAGCCCATGCCTGCATTTCTCTGATTAAAATAGTCTTCTGGGTTAATCGCAGGAGGCATCTGAGCTCGGGCGGCATTCATATTACCACGAACTTGATTCAGCCTGTTTTGCGCCCCTGCTGCACCGGAGGCTGATGGAGCCAACCCTTGCGCCTCTTGCGAGCGGAGTCTCTCCAAAGCCTCCATGTAAGATTGGTAAGCTCGCTGCTGAAGTTGGTTTTGACGAGATGGCATCATGTCCATGAACTGGTCCATCTCTTGATTTTTTACTGGTCCGATTCCAGGAGTTTGCGGGCCAGCAGTGTAGCTTTGCATGTCTGGATTGGTTGGATTGTTGTATTGATCAGCCATTATAAAAGTTCTCCTTGGCGGGCATCTTTAGCAATGTCAGCTTGAATTTCGGCGGCAGCTTTTGTTTGCTCTAGCTGCATATCAGCGGCAGCTTTTTGACGAGAAATTTCAACTTCGGCTTGCAGCTTCGCCATCTTGTTTTCTAGGTCTGCTTGCATTTTCATCATTTGTGCTTGCAGGCTTTGCTGCGCCTTGGCTTGATCAATTGACATGTCCGATTGTGCCTTGGCTTGGTCAGCCTTTATTTCTGCCTCAGTTCTTGCGATCAATGCATCTGCTTCAAGCTGTGCGAGTTGCTTGGCGTATTGCAGAGGATTCTGTTGCTGCTGGCCGCCCATTGCGGCAAGCCCTTGTATTGGTTCCATCTGGGGAACTTGCTGGACAACCATTGCGGCTCGCTCGGCAATCGCATCATCGAGTTCTTGCGGCACATCATCGAACTTGAACTTGGGGTCTCTGATGTCTGGCAATTTCGGAAGATCAACACCCATTGCTTTCTCCATGCGGAGTCGATAAAGCAATGCCACATGTTCGGCAATGTGGGCAATTAAAATTGGTTGAAGAGCTTTGGCCGCTGGATTGCCTCCAAGAGAAGGATCGCTCATGAATTGCAAGTGAACAGCAATGTGGGCTTCATGGCTCTGTTCGCTGAATGCTTTGATTGGCTTGCCAAGGAGAACAGCCATGTTCTCATCAACAGGGTCTAGCTTGGCAGCTTTGGCTGGTTCAATAAGAATCTCATCTGCATTCTGGATCCGGATTGCCTCGTACATTCGTTTGTATGCTTCATACATATCGTGAAGCTGCGGAGCACTTTGCGCCATCTGGAGGATGGCTTGGGCTTGGGCGATGCGCTGCGTAGAGCTAAAAATGTTTGGATCAGAGACTGGAATTACATCAATGCGATCATCAAAATCTTCTCGGCGAATAAAACTTGATACTCCAGAGCGAGAAAATTTTAACTCATCTTCAATATTCATGGAATTTAGACTGACCATGATCTTGAATTCATTGCTCTGAGAGACATGAAGTCTTTTGTGAATTGCGCTGAAGATCTTTGAACCTTGCTCAAGCAGCGCAACAGTTGTGCCGACTGGGGCTTGATTCGTTGCGTCGCCAACATTCAGGTCAGCAATCGCAGCGAACCTTTGCCCAGCATCAACAATGAATCCTAAAAGTTGAAAGAGTGTGCTGGATGGCTCTTTGAAAGGCAGCGGCATAACTGCTTTCTTGACGTCATCAACAGTGGCATCAAGATCGACGAACTCACCAGGGGCAATATCCATCTCCCCACCAGGAACCCGACCTTTGAGCTTGAAACCACCTTGCATATTTGAAAATGCAGCAGAATCTAAAAGAGCGCGGAGCGACCCAGTAGCAACCTTTCCAAGACCTCCAATAATGTGATAAAGACCAAAGCCATAAAAACCAAGACCGGGAAGGAATTTGTATTCGACGAACCAATCTCTTTTTTCTTGGCGCTCATCATCTTCATTCCAATTCCTGCGAACAGAAACTATCTTCTCTGAATTTTGCTCAATGGTTATTACATATGGAAGTGCAACAGCATTGTCATCGGAAGAGTCTGCACCATCAATGCCGTCAAACATATGATATGTGTGCATCTCGAAAAGAATTACGGTGCCATCATCACGTTCTGCATCATAAGCTGAGATGCCTTCGATCTCTTCGACTGTGTTTGAATCTTCATCCGCACCAATTGAAGTCAAATCAAGTGGCTCATAATAGCCAGCCTTGACAAACCTGTTATAGTCATTGCGAGAGAGTTTGATGATGTGTGTGTAACGGGGAGAAGTTTTTAAGTCTGTGCTGTCGGGTGAAACAACAAAATCTTCTGCTTGAACAAATCGCGCTGTTAGCCTTTCAAGAGAAGGATCAAACCAAACTTTCTTAAAAGTTTGACCAACAAGGGGCAGATGAAATAACATTTTATCCAAATCAGGGAAGAACTCGGGCATCTCCTGTGTGATCTGGTAATTCATATATTCTTTGACACGTGTTGCCTGTGCATCAATCTCATCATCTGTGTCGCCAACAATGACTGTTCGCACTGGCCCATCAGAAGGATAAAGCTCGGCAATGGCACGTGATTGGAATTGTGTTGCAGCCTCAGCAATCATTGGGTGAACAACTTGGCTCAAGCCACGAATGGCTCTGTCCTCATCATCGTCATGAAGGTTGCCGTCAGGATCTAGAGTTTTGAGGCCATCTTTATAACGCTGCTCCCACTCCATCCGGCCAGCTTTGTCAGACTCGAAATAACCAATTAGCTCAGAGCCAGCTGAATTTAAGTCTCTTTGATCAATTACCTCTACCAGATTTTGATCAAATTCAGACTCTGTCTCATCATTGACCGAAGGAAAAGCGCCAACCAGAACTTCACCGCTCGGAAGCTCCTCAACTTGCAGTCCATCATCTGGAGTTCCTTCAGAGAAAGGAATCATAGCAGTTGGGTCTTTAGCCATACATCACCACCTTTTGTCTTGGTTGCTGTTCTTCATCCTCCCAGTCCTCTGAGTGCGTCAGGAACCACCCTTTTCTGAGGCGCAACCAAGCCTGAGTACATGTGTCTACGATGTCATCATTCTCCCCAGCAGGGAATGCTGCACAAATGCTTATTAGATCTTTAGCCCATTTCTTGTCTGAAGGAAACCAAATTCTTCCGTCTTCAAGAAGAGCCGATGCTGCATGAGCACGAGCCTCTTTATCCCTATCAGGCATATACTCAAGGACTGGGATGCCCGCCATGCGCAAATCCTGGATTAAACTTTGGCCTGATGCTTTCTTTTCTATCAACACAGCATCAGGTTCATAGGCTTCGTAAGCGTCCTGTGCCTCTCGACGTAGATCTGGGTAGGCTACTCGGTCATACCAGCAATCAATAGCAATTGCATTCCATGCATTTTCAAACATGAATACACCCCAAGTTGTTCGGGCAGAATAACTTGTTCTCTCTTTTGTAGAGTATGCTGTGTCCCAGGATTGTATAACATATTCAATGTGAGGAAGTTCTTCCTTCTCCCAAGGTCGCCACCATTTGCTTTTCAAGATTGTGCCGCCACGAGGCATTGGCCTTTGCTGAAGTTGGCCCGCTGTTGCATACTCTCCTAGGGATCTCTCCAAATCTGATAAAGTTTTCTCGTCAACTCGTTCAGGCCACAGAAGCTCTCCACGATCAGTTCTTGGATCAAGATTGCCAGCTGTGCCACTGACGATTGATGGGTGGTCTGGTTCATAACGTGCTGGCAAGCAAAGGTGGCTCCAGTCACTCCCAAGATCATTGGCAAGTATGTGACCTGTCAAGTCAGCCTCGTGAACACGCTGCATTATTATAACGAATGACCCTGTCTTGGGATCATTGAGCCGCGTCTGCATTGCTTGGTCCCACCACTCAAGAACACCTTCACGGACAGTAGAGCTTTCAGCCTCTCTAACATTGTGAGGATCATCGATAACAATTATGTCACCACCTTCACCAGTCAACGCACCATCAACAGAAGTTGCTATTCGGTAGCCAGTCTGATCATTGTCAAATCTTTGTTTCTGGTTTTGATCAGTTGTAAGCCGGAAGTTCTCTCCAAAATGCTCTTTGTACCAAGGGGAATCGATAAGCCTTCTGCACTTGACAGAATCTCTTATTGACAGGGAACTTGCGTACGAAGCGAAAAGAAATCTTTTCTGAGGATCGCGCGTCCACAGCCAAGCTGGCAGAGCAACGGACGATGTTATGCTTTTCATGTGGCGCGGCGGGATGTTTATTATAAGGCGACGAATGTCACCTTCTGCCACAGCCTGCAGATACTCACAGATAGCATCAATGTGCCAGTTGTCGTAAAAGTTACGACCCGGCTCTATTGTGTTCCAAGAGCCCATTATGAACTGCTTCAGAGATCTCCGCATCTTCTCCGCTCGGATCTCCGTCAATGACAGCGTGTTCAAGAACTCTTTCAATTGTGGTGAGGTCATTATCACTCAATGCGCTGATGTCGATAACTTTGCGCTCTTCGATTGTTTGGTTGATCTCAACTGCTTTCAAATCAGGGACGCATTTGGCGAGCAGAGTTTTTGCTGCGGAGATCCGTAGCTCTGGATCAGCAGATATCTTGCCAATGTGTTTGACATTGCCATCATCATCCTGCGCGTAGACAGGGAAAATCTCTTTGCCCAGCATAACAGAGGAGAGAAACCCAGCAGGGTCTGCTTGGCCCATGATCCAATTTTGCAAAGCACGATGGTTCCATTTGTATGGCTTTTTGCGTCCGGGTTGTTGACTTTTCAAAGGCTCAACAGATGAGAAGCGTCCATCAAAATTTACTTCTTGGCTAACTTTGCCATCCCATTTCAAATGAGAGTTCCTTGGACTATCATCAACAGGCCTCTGGACCTGGACTTTCGGCTCTGGTTTTTTGCGTGGCCGACCACGTTTCTTTTTCTCTGTCTCTGACACTTTACAATTCTTCCCAAACCATTGCTCAAAAAAGAAAAAATCTGAATAAGGTTACTGCAGGTTGTGAAAAAAAGAAAGCCCTCCCAAGAGGGAGGATCTCAGGAGGGCCAAGTTTGAGGCTGCATGTGGGATGTCTGCGCCTCTCAGGGAGAAATTTAGATAAAAACCTTACTGTTTATTCTCCATCCAGTCAATCGCCTCCTGTGCACGGCTCGCAGCTGTGAATATGAATTTCTTGTCACCACGCAGAGCCTCAAGCCATCCTTTGATGTAAGCTGTATGGTCATCACGCATCTCTGAACTGATGCCGAGCTTTTGACAAAGGGCAGCTGCTCCAATTTCAGCAACCAGCTCTTCAGCAGCATATGATCTCATCTCACGATCACACCGAGACTTGTGCTTGGTCGCATGAACATTCTCATGAGCCAGAGTAGAATAATAGGTCTCAGTTGCTGACGATGTTTTGGTTGCACTGAAATCAGCACGTGGCGGGATGTTGATTGAATCAGTTGCTGGGTTGTAGCAAGCGCGACCAGATTGCTCAGTTGTCTTCACACCAACATTTTTGAAGTAAACATCAGCATCAGAAATAATTTGCGTCTCATCTTTTTGCCCAACAACAGGTGGCTCCCAATTTTTGACCTGCTCTGAATTGAGCACATTATAATATTTGCTGAAGATGCTAGTTTTCTCCTCACCAGTTTCTGGATCCTCTTTTTTGCTTGGCTTCCAGAAAACAATCTTGTAGCACTTGGTTCCAGAAATATCAGCGCCAGCAGCAATCCACTGACGAGGTGTTCCCCAATAAGGAGAGTTGTAACCAGCCATCGCAGTCAACAGGACATTGATGCCCCGGTACATATGTCCGGTGTGAACATTGTGGGCACCGAAAGTCTTGAACGGCATTTCAAACTCACCGCAACTTTCGATACGTTCAATGATCCGATTAGTGACGTCTTGTTTCATGTCGAATTTCATCTCATTTGCCTCCATCAGATTGACGTTTCCGGGCATCTTTCGCAATAGATGATAGAGCACTCCCAATGTATGCCAAATCGTTCCAACGGATGCTGCCTTGTTTGGGCATATCTTCAATAAAATCAGCCAGTCGATTAAACTGAGCACGGGTCATATCATCCGGCGTAACAGCTAACTCTGGCCTATCCAATCGTTGTATTTTCATTTCATATTTCCTTTCTCAGTTCGTCAGGACCTACCTAACATTGTTAGCATCGCTGATAATTACAGCAAAGTAAAGCGAAAAGATGCCAATCTTCGGCACTTAATTCCGGTCACTTTTGACTCTGGCACCTGCTCTAAACTATTGTTATCATTGCATAAAACAACGATGCGATGCCCGATGCCGCAAATTCCCATTTTTTTCGAGGAATATTTTTTCCTCGAATAATCTTCTTATAAGGCTTTACTTCACTGGCAACCTCAGGCATAACACTCAAGCAACTGAGAAAGGAAATGAGGATGCATTTTACTAATAAAGAAACCGATGTGATATTCGTCTATGAGAACATCACAGATGAAATTGAGCCAATTTCTGTGAACACCATTCCCCGTCTGTGCTGGGAACTTTCAAGATCCAATGAAATCGCTTGGTGGGCGAACTTCCCACACAGGATTTTAATGAGTGGCGGAGAAGTGCGTTACGCCACAGTGCTAAAAACTGTCGCGCATGTTTGCGTTGGCGAAGATGACTATGGCAACCCAGTCATTGAAAAGTGGCAAATCAAAAAGCACAGCCAATGGTAATCGTAGCTATTTACATGCTGTGCTCTTCAACTTGTGTTTCAATCGAAGCGCGATCAGGAGATAAAAATACTTGGACTCGTGAGGCTTGCAAAACCTATTTAGAGCTAGCCCACACCCAAGCTCGTGCCGCTGGCTTGCGCATGATTTTGGGTTCTTGTGTAGAGCTAGAAAAGTAAAACTTGACTTTGTGGGGGATCACCCGCATGGTTATCAGACTGCTGAGAAAGGATGAATATTATGCAGACATTTCTACCATTGCCCTCGTTGGGCAAATCTGTTCAGTGTCTTGACAACAAGCGACTGGGCAAACAACGTGTCGAGGCTTATCAGATATTGAAGGCTTTGCGCGGCGACTATGATGATACAGGTGCATGGGTCAACCACCCAGCCACAAAGATGTGGCGTGGCTTTGAGAGTGCGCTAGAGTTCTATAAAGATCTCTGCATCGAAGAGTGGATCCGTCGCGGTTTCAAAAATACTATGGACTGGCGTAAAGACCACTTGTTCTCTTTGCCACCATGGTTTGGTCGTGAAGACATTTGCGCAAGCCATCGTTCGAACTTGCTGCGCAAGGATCCAAAGTTCTATTCACAATTTGACTGGAAGGAGCCAGACGACATGCCATATGTTTGGCCAGTGTCATGAGCACAGTTTACGTTGTCCAAAGACCTCGTGAGAACAAATTTGGCTGGGTGCCAGATCTGACAGATGCCGCTCGTTATGGGAAAATGGTTATTGTTTTCGAAACTAGCGACAGACCTCAGTTCTTGCCTGTGCCAAGTTTGCGCAAGGCTCGTAAGGCAATGAAAGACTTTGGGCCGGAGGATTATTTGCTCTGGGCCGGAGGGGGAGATCCAATTGCTGTTTCCATATGTTCTATGGTTGCACGTGAGAGCTCCCCTGTTGTGCGTTTCTTGAGATGGGAACGCAATAAAGAAGAAGGTGTGCGGGACCGCCGCCAAGGTTGGTACATGCCCGTCGCCATTGAATTCGAAAACTACATGAGAGAGGAGGATTGATGAAAGACAAAATCAATCTGCTTGAGGACGTGGCACCTGCGTCCAACGAACTAGGTGCTATCGCTGAAGCTGCCCAAAGAGCTCAAGTTTTAAGGAATGAAATAGATGAGCTCACACAGCAGCTGAAGGAAAAAGAGCAGAGGCTAAAGAGCTTAACCGAACAAGAGATGCCTGATCTTATGCAGGAGCTCAATGTCAAAAATTTCACGTTGACAGATGGATCAAAAGTCAGTCTCGTGGATATAGTTTCTGCTTCCATTCCTTCGGCTGGTGCTATCGAAAAAGCCAAAGGCGATAATCGTGAAGAACTCTACGAGCGTCAGCAACAATGTTTCGACTGGTTGCGTGGCAATGGTGGAGGCGAACTCATCAAATCGAATGTCGAAATTCAATTCGGCAAAGGTGAAGATAATTCTTGCACAGAGTTCAAAAAAGAACTGCGTGACAAGAAAATTTTCTATCGTGATTCGATGGGTGTTCATCCCCAATCACTCAAAGCATTTATAACTGAGTGCTTTGGCAGGGGAATAAATGTCCCCAGTGATATCTTCAAACTTTACACAGGACAAAAAGTCCAGATCAGGAGGCCATAATGGCAAACGGAAAATCGGTTACTAAAAAGAAAGACAATGTTGTTGCCCTCGTCAGCAATGACATGCTGTTCGAAGATCAGGGTGCAGGACAAGAGGGCATCGAATCACAAGACTTGATGATCCCTCGCATCACCATCCTTCAATCAATGAGCCCACAAGTTAACAAGCGCGATGGGCAATATGTCGATGGTGCAGAGGTTGGTTCTATCTTCAACACAGTCTCCATCTCAGCGGTGGATGGTGAAGAGGGCATCACTGTCGTGCCCATCAAATATCGTCGTGCGCACATTGAGTGGAAAGCCAATCGGGGTGGCTTCGTCGCAGACCATGGCTCAGACGCCAGCATTCTCCAGCAATGCACACAAGACGAAGGCTACAAAAACATTCTCGATAATGGCAATGAGATCGTCGTTACTGGGGAATTCTTCATCTTCGTCATCAAGCCGGATGGCTCCCACGAGCCAGCTATTTTGAGTATGACATCCAGCCAGCTTAAAAAAGCACGCAGGTGGAACTCGATGATTCAATATCTCAAAGTCCCCAAGCCGGATGGTGGTGTTTTCAACCCAGCAATGTTCTATGCTTCATACAAGCTGACAACAGTGCCGGAGGAGAATGATCAGGGCAGTTGGTTCGGTTGGGACATTGAGTGCCTTGATGGTGGCTCTGGGGGCATCCTCGATAGCCTAAACAATGGCCAGTCGATCTATCTGGATGCTCGGTCATTCAAAGAGCGTGTTGACAACAAGACTGTTTCAGCTGCACCAGAGGCTGTTGCTGACGAAGACCAATTCTAAGTTAGGCTAGCCAAAGATGAGAGGTGTCTGCGCCCAATTTATGCCGGTGGGTTGCGAGGGCATCGATGTTCCCGATCAGTGTTCAAAATGGGAATAGTCCAGAGAGACGTTTCCGGGGGACTTAGCGGCACTAAGCTCATCACATATGGCTATGGAGGGAAAATTGAGCGACATAAAAAGATTCATGAATTTGTTCAATGGTTATGAGAAAGCACACGGCCAATACAGAGTTACAAACCAAGGCGATGACGGCAAGCTCTCTGGCCGGGCAGTAACAAATTCAGAGCCAGCCTCTGAAGGCAATTACAAAGACCACCTCGATGGTGGGCCATACATATTAGGAATAATTATGCTGAAGGAAAATAACCACTGTTCCTTTGGTTGCATTGATATTGACATTCGTGGTGTTGTTAAACTTGAAGAGCCACTCGAAGAATTAGAAAAGAAAATACGCCACACCCCGTTGGTTCTCTGCAGAAGCAAGAGTGGTGGCGCTCATCTTTATTTATTTTGCGATCCAGAAATGCCTGCCAAAGAGATGGTTGAGAAGCTCAGTGCCTTCTCTGCGCAGCTTGGGTATGGCGGTGTCGAGATATTTCCCAAGCAAGTCTCTCGTGCCAATGAGCAAGACAGAGGCAATTGGATAAACTTAGCCTATCATGGTGGTGATGACTCAGAGCGTTATGCAATTCATGAAGGCAAAAAACTCAACCTCTCCCAATTCTTGGATCTCGCAGAAAGCAAGCGTGTAAAAAAAGAGCAGCTTGATGACTTTGAGCCGAAGCTGACAGACCTTTTCAATGATGGGCCACCTTGCCTCCAGCACCTCTCAACTATGGGTTTCCCAGAGGGGACACGTAACGTAAGTTTATTCAACATAGGAGTTTACTACCGCAAGAAGAACCCAGATGACTGGCAAGAAGAGGTGATGAAGCACAATTATGAACACTTCGATCCTCCGCTTTCAAGCAGCGAGGCCAATGGAGTTATAAAAGGTGTTTCAAAAAAAGAATATGTTTATACCTGCAAGCAAGCACCAATTTGCAACTACTGCGAGAAATCAAAATGCCTCAAGCGAGCATATGGTGTTGGTGGTGGTTTCGGCGGCAATGCAATAGAGATTGATTCGATCACAAAATACGAAACCGAGAACAGGTCATCCGTCAGGTGGTACATCGAGATGCAAGGTGAGAGAATAGAGGTCACAACAGACCAAATCCTTGAGCAGCGTAAGCTTCAAAGGCTTTGCGTAGAGAAGCTGAACAAGTGTCCATCTATCATGCCTCAGCCACGGTGGGAGAGCCGTGTTAATGAATTGCTGACTGTTGTCGAGGTTATCAATGACCCTGATGATGCCTCGCCTCGTGGCCAGTTTGAGAAAGTTCTTGATGCCTTCTTGACTGGCAAAGTTCAAGCTCGCCATCGTGATGAAATAATGAACGCTAAACCTTGGCACGATAAAGAAGGTGATAAGGTTTATTTCAGGTCTGAAGATCTTTTCATATATTTAGAAGCCCGACGTTTCCGATTTCACAGCCAGCATCAAATTTGGTCATGGTTAAGAGAAAATGGTGGTGACAGAGGACAATTCAGAATAAAAGGAAAGGCAATAAAAGTATGGTCTGTGCCCGCGCCAGAGTTTTACGAGGAGGAGCCATTAGGCTTGCCACCTACAATCGAGGAAGAGTTTTGACAGATAAAAATAGAATTGATGATGAGCTGAGAGATTGTCCTTGGTGCGGAGCTTTCACTCAATCCGAGATAATAAATGGAGAGATATGCTGTGGCGCTTGCAAGAGGCAGATAGACAAAGCACAATCGACGGATAAATGAAGAGGTCTAAAAAGTGACATCACCAGAAGAGTATGGTTACAAGATTGAGAGAAAGCAGAAAGTAGACAGATTTAGAGCAACCAAAGAGCAACCAATAATAGAGCTTCTTGACTGCCTAGAAATTTTACTTGAGAAAGGAACATTCAGCCTTAAACAAATGAAAGAGCTGATGATTGTAAAAGAATGGATGGAGAAAGTTAGAGATGGAAACAGAGTCTCGAGTTAACATAATTCTTGGCCCTCCGGGGACTGGCAAGACAACAACACTTTTGAATATCGTTGACGAGGCAATTGAATCCGGCATACCACCAGAAAGAATTGCTTATCTTGCTTTCACCCGCAAAGCAGCCCACGAGGCTCAAAATCGTGCAATGGCAAGGTTTAACATTGATGAGAGCAGGTTGCCTTACTTCCGGACACTTCACTCATTGGCTTTTCGCCAGCTGGGAATTCAACGTGATGAGGTGATGACCCAGAACCATTATAAGAAACTCGGCAGGACTCTCGGTGTTGAGTTCAGAGGAGTTTACGATGATGCTGTCCACATGCCAATTGGCAATGGCCTAGGAGACAAGTGCTCTCGCATAGAGACTTTGAGCCGTGCCCGGATGTGCAGCATTGAGCAGCAATACAATCTTTCCAATGAGCCTGATCTGACACTTCATGCATGCCAGCAATATGCCAGTGTTGTCAAAAGATACAAAGAAGAAAATGGCCTACTTGATTTCACCGACATGCTTGAAAGATACAACTCAGAGCTTGATGTCGACATTTGCATTTTTGATGAAGCGCAGGACCTCTCTTCAATTCAATACAAGATGGCTATAAATCTTTCAAAGATGGCTTCTAAAATTTATATAGCTGGTGATGATGACCAAGCAATTTTTGGATGGGCTGGTGCAGACATAAGAAAATTTTTATCCCTCAAAGGCGAAAAGAAAATTCTACCTCACAGCTATAGGACACCAGCACTGATACACAAATTTGCTCAATCAATTTGTGGTCGCATAAAAAATAGGTATGATAAGGAATGGGATGCTCGTGAAGATCAAGGCAATGTAGAGTGGGTTGCTCATGAAGAAGAGCTAAACCTCTCCGGGAATCAATCCTGGATGCTTTTGGCAAGATCAAAATATTTCTTAACAAGGTTCAAGAAAATTTGCCACCAGCAAGGCTATGCTTACAAAATGTTCGGTGGCTACTCAACAGACACTCAAGAAACCAAAGCAATAATATCTTGGGAGAATTTGCGCAAAGATAAATCACTCAGCATTTCTGAAGCGAAGAATTTGATCCAATTTATTCCAACAAAAATAGAGCTGCCAACTCTCAAAGAATATCGGCTGAAAGATTTTGGCTTCACAGATGCCGCTCGTCAACATGACTGGATGACGATGCTGAGAAACATCTCACCAGAAGAAAGAGAGTATCTCAGAGCATGCCTTCACAATGGAGAAAAATTTGGTGAGGAGCCACGGATAACAATCAGCACAATCCACCAAGTCAAAGGTGGCGAGGCAGACAATGTTGCTCTGGTCACAGACATGGGTGGGCTGTCTTGGCAAGCAAGTTCTCTTGACGAGGAGATAAGAGTGTGGTATGTTGCAGTCACGAGAGCGCGGAAAAATTTGTTTTTGGTTAGGCCAAGGACAATAAAATTTTTTGATATGTAGCTAAGTCCTTGATATGTAAAGAAAAGAAAATGCTTTACTTTACAGCAAAGATGTGCGATAATAATCAAATCAACTTAGAAAGGAAATGAAATGAAACTCTCAAAAAATGCACAAACGGTTTACGATGCGGTTGTTGCGATGACAGAAAAGCCTCTACGCATCTGTGATCATGTATCGATTTCGGCAGATACTCACATCAGCGAAAATCGTCTTCGTGGCTACATAACGCATCTGAAAAAGGTGGGTTTGGTCGAAGAAAAGAGGATCGGTTACGATTTTGAAATTGTCCCGGTTAATCTTGCGACTCCAAATCATCATCTGAATTGGAGTCGCAAGGAGTTGATTCAAAATCTGGCAGACCCAATAACTAGAAAAACTCAGAAAGGAAATTGATTGTGGAAATGATGATAATAGTTAGCTGCGAAGACTGCGATGGTTATGGAGTTGTTTCGGATCGCCACCCGATTGATCCGAGTGCTCGCAACATTTCTTGTCACGAATGTGATGGCACAGGTAAGATCGAATATCAGGAGACTTATGATTCGATCGCTGATGCCAAGGAAGACTATCCAAAGGCAGTCGCATTCAGCTATCTATAATCTAATCTGTCATATTTGCTAACACCCCAAACAGTTCGGCTGCTGGGGTCGAGGCAGTAGAGGCAAAGGGTCTCGTATCTTTTAGAAAGGAAATAGAAATGACACACGTATATGGACTTTATCGCACCGGCAAAGAAGCACCGAATTTTAAAGTATTCGCATCAGAGAAAGATGCGATGAACTCCGGCAATAGTTTTAACATCGTCAAGGAGCAGAGCTGCTTGAGTGATGTTCGGCTTTTCCCAACAGGTTTTCTTGTTGATCTTTATAACCTCAAAGCAGAGCGCAAGATCTCCAAGTTCCGTGATCGCACAACTGCAGAGAAGCGTGTTTGGCAAATGTTAATTGAGCAAGGCATGTTGGCTAATGTGGAAACTCTCCTCGATCAGAAGGATGATAAACAGACTGATGAGAAGGCGCAACACTTTGCCAAAAAAGATAACCAGACTGACAAGCCGAGAAAGACCCGCAAGTCAAGACATGAATATGCTGGGAAAATCATAACGACAACTTGCTTTCAAAACCCACGCAAGAAAAAGACAGGCGATGGGTATTTCTCGATGCAGCTAATCATCAATTCTATGGACAGCTCCGGTGGAATATCTTATGAGGACTACATCTCTGGTGGCGGTCGACTGCAAGATCTTAAATGGGATCTTGAAAGAGGCTGGGCTTCTGTTGATGAAAAGCTCGATGTCTCTTGACTGTTTCTTTAGTAACTCGGAAGGCTCCACATGGAGCCTTCCACTTTTTTGGAGAGAAAATTGAAAATAGAAATAATCAGCGAGGACATAGAAGATCAATTGCCCATGTCCCCAGCGAAGCATTTGTCCCGTCTGTGCTGGGAACTTTCAAGATCCCCCGATGACACAACACCTCTTGAAACGATTCTGTCGATTGATGCCCCGGTGAACGAAATACCGAGCTTTGTTCTTAACATCGAGTGCACAATTTTGGACAGAGAGATATTTGCATCTTTCAGAGATCATGTTATGTGGGCAAGGACATCCCGTGTTGACTCACCATCAGAATTCAAAGCTCCAGAATTTTTTGAACAAAAATATGCTGACGATCTAGATTTGATAAGAAGCAAGATCCAATCAAAAGTTTCTCAAGGAATAATTCAAGATGAATATCGTATGCTGATACCGCTGTGCTCACTCACATCATTCAGCACGAGGATATCTTGGAGAGGCCTAATAAAATTATACAAGATGTACGAAGACCTAGCCAATCTTGATGACTATTTTTCTGTTGGTTCAAAATCAATAGACAGAATGTTTGGTATTTCTGAGATTGCAAAAAACTACAGCTATGCAAATGCAATGCCAGCTTTGCACTCCCCGGAGGATTACGTCACAGAAAAAAGCGGACCGATGCTGACTGTGTTTCAAAAAATGCCAATAGCACTCAGAGCTCAGATCGTCCGGCACCGGAACTTTACGATCCATGACAATCTGAGGGAAATAATATCTCAGGAACACTCTTGGATTAAGTCCATTGGGGATGAGATGGATGTATCAATCTCCGCATCAACCGAATTTTGGAAAACTGTCGTTAACAAGCGCCAGTGCTGGATCGCGCAATATGGTATCTGGAGTGGGATAATCCAAAAAGCGCAAAAATATCTTGATGTTAGCGAGCAAGACTTGCCATGCGCAGAGGGCTTTTGCCCCTACACCCGAGACGCTGAAATTCGTCACACAGATGAAGATCCCGGAGCGCCATGCCCGATTCACAGCAAGCTATCAGGAATGCCTGTCTCCGAAAAATATCTTAAAGATATTGGTGTTGAGGCAAGCTATCGGCCAGAATTCTGGCAAAAGCACATAAATGAAATGGAGGTTAAGTATGTTTAAAATTTATCTCGCAGGTCCATTTTTCAATGAAAAGCAGATTGATGTTATCGAGCGCATTGAGAATGAATTTGACAAATATGGCTTTGACTATTTTTCGCCAAGGAAAGGTGGCGGTGTCATATCACATTTGTCTCCTGAGGAAAGGACAAAAGCATCTAAGCGCATATACGAAAGTAACATATCCGGAATGGTAGATGCTAATGTTCTGTTTGCAGTCGTCGATGGTCATGATACAGGCACTGTGTATGAAATGGGATATTTCAAAGCGATGACGGATCATTTTCGTTATAAAACAAACGAAGCCTCTGTTGATTTGAGAAGATACACTGTAACATACACAGATGAAAATTTCGGTCTTAATATTATGCTGAAAGAGTCTGTTGACGCTCACATTGTTGGAGACTCAGACCTAAAATCATTTTGCGGGATATGTGCCGGGAATTGGGATGCCCCAGTTGGTAAAGAGAAGAATCCTGAGTGGTCTGATAACTCATCAAGGCGCAAAAAAATTCTAGGGCAATTTCAAAATTTCAACCCGGATGTTATCTGATGAATGTTGTAAAGATGTTCAGCATTTCGCAGAGCATGGCATCGATCAGAAGATACTCTCAAATAAACCTGCTCAAGTCTGAATCTGTTCTTGAGCACACAGGATTTGTTTGCCTTTTCGTTTATTTCATGTGCGAAGAGATAAACGCATCCTGTGATGAAAAGATTAGTGTTGGAGCTGCTTTACAAAAAGCGGCTCTGCACGACATAGACGAAGTTGTTACTGGGGACATTCCAAGGCCAACAAAATATTATAATGATGAGTCAGAAAGAGTTTTTTCAGAAATAGCAGATCAAGGAATTCGCCAAATAATCTCTGAGATTGACTTTCCAAAAGAAGCCTCAGAAAAAATTGAAAAAAATTGGCGAACATCAAAAAGCGAAACCGAAGGGATTGTCGTTGCTCTTGCAGATCTCGCAGCTGTCGTCTACAAAATATGGGAGGAGGTTATCCTCTTGGGTAATAGGAAGCTGGTTACTCAGGGCAAACAGGTTTACAAATATATATGTGAACTATCCGGTTCTTTGCAACTTCAAGAGTCTGTCGGGACAATTTCAAAAGAACATAAAAATTCTCTCGACATGGTAATCTCTCAATTATTAATAATTTCTAGACAAGTTAAGGATATGGAAGATCCAATGATCGGAGCTATTGCAGCTCTCAGCAAAGAAAAGTGAGGAATAAAGATGAGAAAGGAAATGATGGCAGTTTTAATGTTAATTGGTGCATGCTCATCAAATGATGAGTTGAGCAGTGTGCCAGATTGGTACACCGAGCCACCAACAGAGAGCGGAAAGATATATGCCTCTGGCTATGCCTCAGACAAGAACCTTCAGTTTGCGATTGATGTTTCTGAGATGAGCGCAAAGCGAACTCTTGCCAGCTACCTATCGACAAACGTCAATGGCAGGTCAAGATACTACCGTGGTGCGAATGGCAAGAACCTCTCAGAGATTGCCTCTGTAGAGACAATTGACAATGTCAGCCTTTCAGGGTTTGAGCGCAAGGACATAGAGATAGTAGAGGGCGATAGTTCTTTCAGGGTTTATATCCTTCTTGCCTACCGTCTTGACAACATGTCTGAAGAGCCGAAAATTTTTGATAAGATAAAGCCATGATCAGGAGCACCATAATATGCGTTCAGGCTCTGGCGATCATAGTTTTGCTTTCAAAACAAGACGCTGAACCAACTCAAGATGCCTTTTCTCGTGTTGGGAAAAACATCTACGAAACAACAATCAAAATCCTTAGAGAGGAAATAAATGTCGAAAACTAAGATAATAATCTGCG
>TARA_R110002050_G_scaffold27038_7_pt1 | contig 19464 bp, 11 predicted proteins | sample TARA_R110002050 | Tara Oceans TARA_R110002050 (sample SAMEA4396988) | marine metagenome | biome: Polar Biome; feature: [DCM] deep chlorophyll maximum layer (ENVO:01000326); material: water (ENVO:00002006), including particulate matter (ENVO:01000060) such as... | depth 25 m
TCGTCTTCAACTGGCTTGGCCAGACAAAGAATGGCCCATTTTAGAAATGTTGTTAGGTAAGTGGGGTACCGATGGTATCATGGATCCTAACATCTATTTGGCTTTAGTTACGATACACGGTACCATCATGGTATTCTTTGTATTAACCGCTGGTTTAAGTGGTACTTTCTCAAACCTGTTAATTCCACTACAAATTGGAGCACGTGATATGGCCTCTGGCTTTATTAATATGCTTTCTTACTGGTTCTTCTTTGTTTCCAGTGTTATTATGGTTACGTCACTTTTCGTAGAAAGCGGGCCTGCCGCGGCTGGTTGGACAATCTACCCTCCGCTTAGTGCCTTGCCTCAGGCGGTACCAGGATCAGGAATGGGTATGACGCTTTGGTTAGTGAGTATGTCATTGTTTATTGTTTCCTCATTATTGGGAGCATTAAATTATATTGTAACCGTTCTTAATCTAAGAACTAAAGGGATGAGCATGACGCGTCTTCCTTTAACAATTTGGGCTTTCTTTGTAACTGCGATTTTAGGGGTGCTTTCTTTCCCGGTTCTATTTTCGGCGGCACTTCTGCTAATTTTTGATAGAAGTTTTGGAACGAGTTTCTACCTATCAGATATTATGGTGGCGGGTGAAGTTTTAAGTAATCAAGGTGGTAGTCCTATCTTATTCCAGCATTTATTCTGGTTCTTGGGTCACCCAGAAGTATATATCATTCTTTTACCAGCCCTTGGTATTAGTTCGGAAGTTATTTCGACAAATGCGAGGAAACCAATCTTTGGTTATCGTGCAATGGTAGGATCCATCTTAGCGATTGCTTTCTTATCGTTTATCGTTTGGGGTCACCATATGTTTGTAACTGGTATGAATCCATTCCTAGGATCGGTGTTTACTTTTACCACTCTTTTAATTGCTATCCCATCTGCCGTAAAGGCCTTTAACTACATAACGACATTGTGGAAAGGTAATTTGCAGATGACGCCAGCGATGCTTTTCTCTATCGGTCTTGTTTCTACTTTTATTACCGGTGGTTTAACAGGATTGATTTTAGGAGATAGCGCCTTAGATATTAACGTACACGATACTTATTTCGTAGTAGCTCACTTCCACATTGTAATGGGATTGTCAGCCATCTTTGGATTATTCGCCGGAGTTTATCATTGGTTTCCCAAGATGTATGGCCGTAGAATGAATAAATCTTTAGGTTACATTCACTTTTGGATCACTTTCATTGCTGCTTACGGAGTATTCTTCCCAATGCACTTTTTAGGAATGGCAGGTTTACCTCGTCGTTACTATACCAACACCGCTTTCCCGATGTTTGATGATCTTGCTGATATCAATGTATTAGTTAGTTATTTCGCAATCATAGGCGGTATTGCTCAAGTAGTATTCATCTTTAACTTCTTTTATAGCGCCTTCCGCGGTAAGAAATCAGAGCAGAATCCTTGGAGAGCAAACTCTTTAGAGTGGACCACGCCAGTAGAACATATTCATGGTAACTGGCCAGGAGAAATTCCAGAGGTACACCGTTGGCCGTATGATTATAGTAAGCCTGGTGCGGCAGAGGATTTCGTGCCTCAAACAGTTCCTATGTCGGAGGATGAGATTGCCAATGGCCACTAGTTTATAAAATATAGAGAAGCCCCTTAGTGAATGCTAAGGGGCTTTTTTTAGCTTAATTATTTTATCAAAGAATTGCTCATTTTCCGTTTTCTATTTCTCTTACCTTTGCTTAAAACGCATGCATGTCCCAATACTTTGATGAAGAAGAGGAGTCGTATTCTAAGGAGCAGGATCTTGACCAGAAGCTGAGGCCATTAAGCTTTGATGACTTCGCGGGACAGGATAAAATACTCGAGAATTTACGAATTTTCGTCGCCGCGGCCAATCAAAGAGGGGAGGCCCTAGATCATGTATTATTACACGGTCCTCCAGGTTTGGGTAAAACTACGCTGGCGAATATAATTGCTAATGAATTACATGCTGGTTTGAAGTTAAGTTCTGGGCCGGTAATCGATAAACCGGGCGAACTAGCTGGCTTACTAACCAATTTGGAAGAAGGCGATGTCTTGTTTATTGATGAAATACACCGCTTAAGCCCCGTTGTAGAGGAATACCTCTATTCGGCCATGGAAGATTATCGCATCGATATTATGATTGATAGTGGTCCTGCGGCCAGAAGTGTGCAAATTAACCTCAATCGTTTTACTTTAATAGGAGCGACCACTCGCTCGGGATTGTTAACCTCTCCGCTTAGAGCGCGCTTTGGAATTAACAGCCGATTACAATACTATACTGTAGAACTTTTATCGAATATCGTGGAGCGTTCCGCTCATATATTAGATGTTCCCATTGAGGCTAATGCAGCGGTGGAAATTGCCCGTAGAAGCAGAGGAACGCCCCGTATTGCTAATGCCCTTTTACGAAGAATGCGTGATTTCGCTCAAATTAAAGGTAAAGGAACAATCACCTTGGAGATCGCCAATTTTGGTTTGGAGGCACTACATGTAGACACCTATGGTTTGGATGAGATGGACCATAAAATTTTAATTTGCATCATTGATAAGTTTAAAGGGGGCCCAGTGGGCTTAAATACCATTGCAACCGCGGTGGGAGAACAAGCGGGCACTATTGAAGAAGTTTATGAACCCTATTTAATTCAGCAAGGTTTCATGGCTCGCACACAGCGGGGACGTATTGTCACGGATTTAGCATACTCTCATTTAGATAAGCGCGATCCTCGCATTCAAAACGGTCTCTTTGATATCTAAGGAAGACTATAAGGAAGCCATCTCTGCGGAAGCGATGCGTTTAGGCTTTATAGCCTGCGGATTTTCCAAAGCGCGCTTTTTAGAAGAAGAAGCACCGCGGCTGGATGAATGGCTGTCGCGTAATTATCAGGGAGAGATGGCTTGGATGGCGAACCATTTCGATAAGAGATTAGATCCGAGGAAATTGGTGCCCGGAGCAAAAAGCGTTATTAGTTTGCTTTTTAATTATTATCCAGCGCAAGAACAGTCCCATCCTGAGGCCCCGAAAATTGCGAAATATGCCTATGGGGAAGATTACCATTATATTTTAAAAGATAAACTACATTCCTTGCTTGGTTTTATCCGTGAAAACATCGGAGAGGTGGATGGTCGGGCTTTTGTGGATTCCGCTCCCGTAATGGATAGGGTGTGGGCCAAGGAGGCGGGTTTGGGTTGGTTAGGTAAGAATACCTTATTACTCAACAAAAAGTCAGGCTCGTTTTTCTTTATCGCTGAGTTAATCCTCGATTTAGAGCTTGAACCTAATCCCCCTACGAAATTTGATCATTGTGGTACTTGCACCCGTTGTATTGACGCTTGCCCTACAGATGCTTTGGTAGATGCTAATCTTTTGGATGCCTCAAAATGCATTAGCTATTTAACCATCGAGTTGAAGAATGAAATTCCCAATGAGTTTAAAGGGCAAATGGAAAATTGGGCCTTTGGCTGCGATATCTGTCAGGATGTGTGTCCTTGGAATAGATTTTCAAAAGCGCATCAAGAGGAGCATTTAAATCCCCAAGAGGAGCTCTTAGACATGACGCCTCAAGACTGGGATGAAATTTCCGAGGAAGTATTCCGAAAAGTATTCAAGAAGTCAGCTTTGAAACGGACTAAATTTTCTGGTTTAAGGAGGAATTTGGATTTTCTCAAAACCTGAGCTCGACCTACAACTATAGCCTCAGATTTTCAGTAATGCAATTGTGCAAGCGCATCTATGGAAATGAAAAACCACCCAATGCAAAGGCAGGAGGTGGCTTTTTAAATGTTTTAGAGCGAAGGGCGATTTAGATTTCTATCGAGGCCGCTTGTAAGATTTCGTAACTATCTCCATCGTAAATGAAAGCAATAACCTCACAGTTTTCTTTAACCGCATCTGACGGAAGTACAATACTTTCGTTAAAGGTATTAGTTCCACTACTTAAGTCGATAGTGGTGCCATAGGTACCGGTAAAAGAACCGCGGAAAACATGATTATGTTCATAATTGTCATTTACCGATTTATCGGGCATGGTTTGCGGGGAAACAATACCATTTTCCGCAAGGTATAGGCAAATTTTCACATTGGTGGCACTGAAAGTAAGAAGGGTAGATACCGAACCACTTACCGTCAAGGTAGAATTCGCAGCATTAAAACTTTCTTCTTTCAGACCGATTGAAGCTACTGGTTCTCTTAAAACTTCTTGGGAAATGATTGAGCCCCAGTCGCCTTCATTTTTAATAATATCCGAGTTTAGGTAATCGATCCGGTTAATAAAACCAACGGGTACGCCAAAAAGGTTAAAGAAGTTGAACATCTCTGTTCCTTCTGGAGTATTAAAGGCTTTCGGGTGTTTGTCGTCTGTTTTCGCCAAGTTTCCCGCATGAATACCTAAAAGAATAAGGCGGTCATGTCCATAAATTCCTTGTAACTCTTTTGCTTTCGCATTGGCCGCAGGACAGTTATTGCACTTAACCCCGGTAAACTCTTCGAGGAGGATGACATGAAGCGAATCTTGACCACCTTCAATGGGGCCACCGCCGCCACCTTCGCGTTGAATTAAGTAATCACCTTCTTCAATTTTGTCGCAAGCGCCAAGTGTTAAGGCGAGAACAGCAAGGCTTAGAAATATCTTTTTCATAATTAAAAGTTTGTCGTTATCATCATTGAGAAGCCATTAGATGCAGGCACCACGCGGCAGATACCACCCACACAAAATACACCTTCTTGTTGGCGTCCGTAGTTAAACTGAAACTTGGTTGTTCCACGCGTATAACCCATAGATACTAAGGGGTAATGCACTCTTAAATCTGGGTTAGGATGTCCATAATTATAGGCATCTTGTACCGCAAAAAACCATTGGGGCGCAATACTATATTCCAGTAAAAGTAAGGCCCAACTGCCACGATCTTGATCGGTAAGCATTAACTGCGCTTCCGACCGTAAAGAGTGCTTGGGCTTTATTTTCCAAAGAATTTCAGCTACCATAGCATTAACGTAAACGATTTCCAAACTGTTGGGATCGGAAACCAAATCATCAACCACTCCATCTAAAAGCGCGCTGCGGTTGTAGATGAAATTATAATAGCTAAAAGTTCCTTTTAGACTCTTGTTGATTTTGGTTTTAACCTCCACGTTGAAATCTTGTGAGTATTGGATGTTTCCAAACCCAGCCCAATCATCATAACCATTTGTGCCTGAAATAGTTTGTGTCGAATCAAAGTTTAAACGGGTAATAAAATTCTTATCTAAAGCATAGCTATTGCTATAGTTCAGATTCACCAGCGTTCCATACTTTCCTCCAATGGCAGTACCCCGATCAAATTTATAGGCGATTTCAGCTTGCATACCTGTTTCCCCGTTGGCTTGCACATTGTAGCTATACAATGCAGGCAATGCATAGGTGTGCAATTCGGCTAGTGGCGGCTGGTAGTTGATAAGGAGTTCGGTGAAATTGGCGACTCTCTCTGAGCGGAAAAGAAAGTTGTCGTAGTATTTATACCCTAAAATTATTCCTAAATTTCCTTTAGAGTAAGATCCGTTGGCATAAATGGCATGACCAGGCTTGAAAATAAAGCGGTTGCCACTATTTGGGTCTTGGGATTTATAGGCGTATTCGCCAAAAATATTGAAGTTTCCGCTAATAAAATTTGCACGTAAAGAGGCGGCGGCAACATTTTCGGGTAAGTTATAGATAGGGTCTGTCGATTCTTGAAAACGACTTACGGCGCCGGCACCTACTATAAGATTGGTGCTGCTTCTGTTTCCTGAGAATTCATTTAGATTAAATTCTAAATCACCACCACGTACAATACCATCTCCCGTTTCAAAGTATATTCTTTGTCTCCCTACTAAGGCTTTCGCTTTTAATCCTGGTCGTATTTCGTAAATTAAACGCAAACCATCCATGGCATTATCTAGCCCTAAGCCGCGTTCTTCATAAGTTCGGAAAATAAGTCCGCTACCAAACTGTTCGTAATAATTACCGACGGTTAAGTCTAATCCTTCGTGTTTATACCGTATAAATCGGTAAGGGATACCTTCACCTTTGAAGCCTTCGGGTAATCCAATGAGGTTATTCTGATAATTTTCATAGCGTAAACCCGCCATGAAATTACCTTTAGAATAAGTTAGATTGAGAAAGCCTGCTGCCAGTAATCTTTCGTCTGGAAAGGCCGTACCGGTAGGGTCAATTATAGTATCACGAAGGTAATATTGCGTGTTGGTCTGAAAATTCCCATGAATCTGTCCGTAATCTTTTTCTGCTTCCTGCGCGAAAGTTGAGATACCAAAAAATGAAAAAGCGAGGAATAGTATTCTTTTCATAAAACTTGCTTAGAAGGGGCTAATATTACTCGCTGATTTCCTCACCGCGATTTAATTTCTCAATGAGCTCGTAAAGATGATCCTCGTCGCCCGTCATATAGCCATTATGTTGCCAAACGATTTCTCCATTACCATCTACTAAAAAGGTATGAGGGATGTTGTTCACGTTTAGGGCTCGTTTTAGCTCTTGGTTTTCATCTAGATACACTTCGTAATCCCAACCTTGACTCGTTACAAACGGCTTTACTCTCGAGGAATTTCTCGAATCATCAACCGACACGGCGATAAGTTTAACTCCAGATTCTTCTTGCCAATCAATGTATTGGTCATTTATCGCATTAAGCTCCAAAACGCACGGCTTACACCAAGTAGCCCAAAAACTAATAATCATCGGCTTGCCATCATTTTCAAGGAGATTTGCATCTATCATATTGCCGCTTAGGTCTTTAAGCTGTATATTAGGGATATTATCTTGGGCTATTGCAGCGCAAGAAAGTGTTAGAAGCAGCATCAGAGTTTTTAATAGCTTGGTGTTCATTTTTGAAAGGAATAATTTGTTTCAAGAGCAAATTAAGTATTTTCTGCGCACTTGCCACTCAAGATCACCTTTTAAAAGTAAGAAGTCCTCTACAAAACGATAAATATCTGCTTTGGCTAAGTCGGAAGGAAGTAAATTCAAGTGAGGACTTTTTAATTGTCTTTGATTTACTGGTAATAGAACTAACGTTTACCTTCTTTTTTGCAAGATTAGTCGAGCTTTTTAGCTTGAAATCTTAATTTTTAAGTAGCCCTTATTTTACATTGCCTTAATTAGGTGGAAAAATATTTTGATTATCAGGGGATTTATATACTTTTACGGGAAGAACAATTAGATTAAAAATTATGAAGAAAAGTTTACTAACCTTAGGGCTAGGTGTCTTAGCAACAAGCAGCTTATTTGCTCAGCTTCCAGTGAGCACTACTGCAGAAAATAAGAACGTAGTCCTAGAAGAGTTTACAGGTATTTACTGTACTTTTTGTCCTGATGGACACCTTAGAGCTGCTAACTTAGCCGCTGCAAACCCTGGTGATGTTGTATTAATTAACATCCATGCTGGTTCATTTGCTGCTCCGGGCCCTAGTGATCCAGATTTCAGAACTACCTTTGGAACTGCTATTAATAATCAAGCGGGTGTAACTGGCTACCCAGCCGGAACCGTTAACCGTCGTTTTTTCTCAGCCTATAGCCAGTCTGGTTCAGGTACGGCAATGGGTCGTGGAGATTGGACTGCTGCTTCAGGAGTGATCCTAGCAGAGTCTTCTTATGTTAACGTGGCCTTAGAAGGTGATATTGATTTAAATACCAATACTCTTACCGTTGACGTAGAAATGTATTTTACTGCCAACCCTCCAGCAGGTGTTAGCTCAGTAAACTTGAATGTGGCTTTATTACAAAATAATATTGCTGGTCCTCAAACAGGTGGTAGTTCAAATCCGGGTCAAATGTTACCTGACGGACAATACAATCACCAACACATGTTACGCGATATGCTAACAGGTCAGTGGGGTGAAGTTATTACTACTACGACTTCTGGTACTACAGTAACTCGTCAGTACACTTTCCCAATTCCAGCTGCTATCAATGGTATTCCTGTTTCAGTTGGTGATTTGGAAATCGCTGCATTTGTAGCTGAGGGTCAAGTTGAAATTATTTCTGGTGCTATGGGTCCTATTACGTACACGGCTCCTGCTGGTGCGATTGTAGCTGACTTAGCTGCATCTGCTGGTGCTGGTGCTCCTGCTAGTTATTGCGATCCTAACGTTACGCCAGAAATTACTGTTACTAACAATGGTAGTGTTGCCGTAAGTAACTTTGATGTTTCTTACAGCTTGAATAGTGGTGCTCCTGTAACACAAAACGTAACAGCTCCTTTAGCTGCTGGTGCCTCTACCTCTGTAACATTCCCAGGAGCTACTTTAGCGCAAGGTGAAAACGTTATATCGTATGAGGTATCTACTGCGAATAACCCAAATTTATTTGATCTATCGAGCGCAAATAACATGGCGGCTAGTGCTACCTTAATTCAAATCCCTAACGCTCCTTTCGGTACATCGCACTTCGAAGATTTCGAGTCTTACGCTTTAGGTGGTAATGCTTTCAGTAATAGTTTGACTATTAACCCTGATGGTGCAAGATTTTTTGTGGTTGATCAAGGAGTAAACGCGACGATCAATTTTGATATTGGTGGTTACGGCAATTCAGCCAAAAGTTTACGTTGGAACTTCTACAGCATTGCAGCTGGAATCGAGTCTAGCTTACTTTACGAAAAATTAGATCTTACTGGTACTTACGATAATCGTATTGTATTTGACTATGCCCATGCTCAGTATCAAACTTCTGCCGATCAATTAGAAATTAAAGTTTCTGATGATTGCGGTGCTACTTGGTCAACTGTATTCTCTAAATCTGGTGCTGCTTTAGCTACAGGTTCGCCACAAGCAGGAAACTGGTATCCAACCGCTAGCGACTGGGCTACTGAATCAGTTGATTTATCAGCTTATAACAATACACCTGAGTTACTAATACAGTTTGTCGGCTTATCTGATTTCGGTAACAACCTTTATGTGGATAACATCCAAGTTCAAAACAACACTTACGTTGGTTTAGAAGAAGAAGCTTTAAGTCAAGCTTTCGATTTCTATCCTAACCCTGCAAGTGATAATTTTACTTTAAATTTTGATTTAGCCGCTTCTGCTACTGTAAGCGCTACAATCATTGATGTAACTGGAAGAGAAGTTTTAGTAATCGCTCAAGACGAAGTTCTTGAAGGTGCTAAAAGTTTAACCACTTCTGTTGCTAACCTAGAAGCTGGTGCGTATATCGTACAGGTTGAAATTAATGGCGAAGTTTCTCAAGAGAAGCTTATCATTAAGTAGGATTAACATATTTTAAAAAAGTCAGGAAGAAGCATTTTTGCCTCTTCCTGATTTTCTATTTTTAACCTTAGTATTAATATAGCCTCATGTTGAAAAGAAAATTTATAGCTCTAATACTGGCAATCGCAGCGATTGGTCCTGCTTTTGGTCAGAGTTTAGTGGTTGAAGCCTACGACAGTTTGGTTACGGGCGATGCGCTTTCCGATAACGATATCTATGGTTATGGCACGGTAAAGAATGTTTCTTCGGATACCGTTTTAGTGCGATTTAAAAGGATTGATGGTAACTACAATCTTTTAACGGATAACAATGCCATCTGTTGGGGAATCTGTTTTATAGAATCAATTTCAGTTTCTCCTCCCTCTTATTCAGTTTATTTAGCACCAGGTGATACAGCTTCGGCTAGTACACATGTTTACCCTGATCAAGACGACATCAGTAGAGAAGGAAACATTACTTATGTGTTTTTTAACTCTGATGATCCATCGGATTCTGCAGCTTATTCAGTAAAGTACAAAGTAGAAGGCAGTGGTATTTCTGTTAAGGAGATTGCGACCATGCCCGAATTATCAGTTTACCCAAATCCGGCGACAGACCGTTTGCAGGTTAACTATTCTGGACAAAGTGCAGAGAATTCTAGCTTTGAAATTATCAATTTAGTAGGATCAAAGGTTTATTCTAAATCTTTGCAATCTGCAGAAAGTAGTTTTAATCTTAATATCACAAATTTAAATCCAGGAGTTTACTTTTGTGTTTTAAAGGTTGATAATAAGTTAGTTACTTCAAAAAAATTAGTGGTTAACTAAACATTTCACCCAAAATTTTTAAAAGAGCCACCTATTATGGTGGCTTTTTTGTTTGGTCGTGTATGAAATCAGTAATTTTGCCGTTTTTTAAAGCTAGACGACAGTTTAATTGAAGTCTATTTGAGAGAGCTATGCTACATTATATTAAAGGATTTTTAGTAGAGGTCAATCCCACCACGGCTATCGTAGAGTGCAATGGGATGGGCTACGAAATTAATATTAGCTTAAATACCTATTCTGCCATTAGTGGACTTAAGGAATTACAGCTCTTTTTACACCCTATCTATAAAGAAGACTCTCAAACCCTCTATGGGTTTCATTCTAAAAAAGAATGTAGCATCTTCCAACAATTAATATCTGTTTCTGGCGTTGGGGGTAACACTGCGCGAACAATATTAAGTAGCCTAAGCCCAGCCGAAGTAATAGCAGGTGTTAGTAGAGAAGATGTAGCCATGTTGCAATCGGTAAAAGGAATAGGCCTTAAAACGGCGCAAAGAGTAATAATAGACCTAAAAGATAAATTAATTAAGCTTCACGATGATGAGCTTAGCCTACCGCAAGCCTTTGGTGTTAAAACCGAAGCTATCGCGGCTTTAGAAGTTCTAGGCTATAATGTTCGCCAAAGCGAAAGAGTATTAAATACCATTCTCAAGCAATCGCCCGATTTCACCATTGAAGAACTAATTAAAGCTGCCCTAAAGAAACTTTGAGTCTTAAGAAATCATATCTCCTGCTCCTTCTCGCTCTAAGCTCTGTAATGTGGTTCGCCTTTACAGGCAGAAGGGTGCGCTCTACAATGCGTAGCTCCGTTATTGGTAATATGCTTTCTGTTGCAGATACTAATGAACCCGATTCCTTAAAATACCCCTTTAAACCGGGGCAAAGTGGAGGCGTTTACGGATCAAACCCTAGCAATTATAAGGAGGACGTAGTATTTGACGCCAATTCGGGTAATTATTTTGTTTATCAACGCTACGGCCGTTTTGCCGCTAAGTCGCCCATAGTAATGACTCCCGATGAGTACCGCAACTATGTAGCCCGTAAACAAGCCTTAGAGTATTGGGATCAGAAAACCCAAAGTGATGCCGCCGCTAAGGCAGAAGGTAGGGATCCAGAATCTTCTTTGATTCCGCAAATTCAGGTTAATAGCCAATTATTTAATCGAGTTTTTGGTAGCAATACCATCGATATTCGTCCGCAAGGTTTTGCAGAATTAACATTTGGTGGACGCTTTCAGCAGATAGATAACCCCATTATTCCCGAGCGTAACCGAAATGTTTTCACTTTTAATTTCGATCAGCGTATTCAGATGAATGTAACGGGTAGTATCGGCGAAAAAATGCAGGTGAACGTTAACTACGATACCGAAGCAACCTTTGCCTTCGAAAACCAAGTGAAACTAGAGTTTACCGGTGATGAAGACGATATAGTAAAAAAGCTGGAACTCGGTAATGTCAACTTGCCCTTAAACTCATCTTTAATTACTGGAGCACAAAGCTTATTCGGGATAAAAGGACAATTCCAATTTGGGAAGTTAAATGTAACCGGGGTTTTCTCTGAGCAACGTAGTCAGTCATCTTCCATTAATATTCAGGGGGGAGCAACCACTACCGAATTTGAAATATGGGGGGATCAGTATGAAGCCAACCGCCACTATTTCTTAGCACATTATTTTAGAGATAATTACGAAGAGTTTCAGTTAAACGCCCCGCTAATAACTTCGCCCGTACAAATTACGAAAGTAGAAGTTTGGGTAACCAATAACCGTCAGAACACTCAGGATACAAGGAATATTGTAGCCTTTATGGACTTAGGGGAGAATGAAAACTCCGCCTATAGAAATGGTCAAATCCCTGGCCCTTCAATTTTCCCTGGCAGTGGCACAGATGTTACATTTCCCGATAATCTATTGAATACTTTAAATCCCGAAGCTTTAGCCAGCCAGTATCCCGGGTTTAGAGATATATCCCAAGTCAATCAAGTTTTAAATGCTGCTGGATTTAATGAGGCTACTGAGTATGTAGAATTGGCTAATGCGAGAAAGTTAAGTCCTAATGAATTCACCTTTCACCCACAATTAGGTTATATCTCGCTTAACACGGCTTTAAATCAAGATGAAGTTTTAGCGGTGGCATTTCAATACACCGCTGGCGGAAGAACCTTTCAGGTAGGTGAATTTAGCACCGATGGAGTAACCCCACCCAATAACTTGGTGGTTAAAATGTTGAAGAGCTTCTTCCTCGATGTGCGCCTGCCTTCCTGGGATTTAATGATGAAGAACGTTTACTCCTTAAGTGCCTTTCAGGTGGGAGCCGACGATTTTCGTTTGCAGGTAATGTATCAAAATGATGAGACAGGTTCTCCAGTACCCTTTTTGCCTGAGAGTAATTTGCGCAGTGAGCTTTTACTGAGGGTAATGGATTTGGATCGTCTCAACCAGAATAATGATCCATTTCCGGATGGATTTTTCGATTTCATTCCCAACCAAACGATCTATCCACAAAACGGAAGGATTTTCTTCCCGGTGCTCGAGCCTTTTGGTAGCAACTTAGCGAATAAATTAGATTCAGACGAAGCACGTGATCGCTATGTTTTCCAGCAATTATACGACTCCACGCGATTTGTGGCCCAAAATGAGACGCGCCTTAATAAGTACCTGATCAAAGGGCAGTTTAAATCATCTTCTAGCAGTGAAATTCAGTTAAATGCCTTTAACATTCCGCCCGGATCCGTTTCGGTGACGGCGGGAGGAACTCGGCTTATTGAGGGGCAAGACTATTCGGTTGATTATAATCTTGGCCGCGTAAGTATTTTAAATGAAGGCATCCTTAACTCGGGCGTTCCTATTAAAGTAGATTTTGAGAACAATGCGCTTTTCAATTTCCAAACTAAAACCTTTATGGGGGTAAATGCCGAGTACCGTTTTAATGAAAACTTCAACTTAGGGGCTACGCTGGTAAACTTGAACGAAAGGCCGCTTACGCAGAAGGTAAATATTGGCGATGAACCAATTTCCAATACCATTATTGGTATGAATGGATCTTATAGTCAAGAGTCCCCCTTTTTAACCCGTATGGTAGATGCCATCCCTTTTATAGATACTAAGGAGCCTTCAAACTTCTTAGTAAGTGGTGAAGTGGCACGCATTATCCCGGGGACTCCAAGAGGTATTGAAATTAATGGCGAGCAAACTACCTTTTTGGATGATTTTGAAAGCAGCCAAACTACTATTGATATTCGTAATCCTAATGCTTGGCGTTTAGCGAGTACCCCTTCCGGACAAATAAATTTATTTCCAGAGGCTTCAGAAAGCTCTTTGGCTTACGGTTTTAACCGTGCGCGTTTAGCTTGGTACTCTATCGATCCACTTTTTCACAATGATGAAGCTCGAACACCAGACAACATTAGAAATGATAAAAATTTACAATCCACAAACCCTGTAAGGGAAGTATTGGTAAGTGAGGTTTTTCCTAATTTACAGTTGGACCCCTCACAGCCTCGAAATGTAGCTACCCTTGATTTAGCCTATTACCCTAAAGAAAGAGGCCCTTATAATTATGATGTGGAACCAACTATCTATTCAGCAGGTATTAATCAAGACGGTGAGTTAAATGATCCTAGTTCACGATGGGGTGGAATAATGCGTGACATTACCGTAACTAACTTTGAAGAACAAAATATCGAATTTATCCAGTTTTGGATGCTCAATCCCTTTGTTGGTGTTGATGAGGTGCCTGAAGGTGGAGACCTTTATTTCAACTTAGGAAGTATTTCTGAAGATATACTAAAAGATGGAGTGCAGGCTATTGAGAATAGTATTCCTGTTAATGGTGACCTGACTAAGCTGGACTCTACTAATTGGGGTTATGCCACCAATGTTCGGCCACCCGTAGTTGCTTTTGATGCGGATCCCGCCGCACGCGATTTGCAAGATGTTGGTTATGACCTCTTAAATGATCCGCAAGAACGTGTTTGGTCTTATGATTCGGCTTATCCTAATTATATTCAACGTATTGTGGATAATTTAGGAGCAGGTACAGCTGCTGAAATTCAGGCCAATGCTGATCCAGCTGCGGATAACTTTCAGTATTACCGCGGTTCTAGCTTAGATCAGGCCAGTGCCAATATTTTGGAACGCTATAAATTGTTTAACAATCCACAGGGCAACAGTAACCCGACACCCGTCGGAGGGGTTTCCGCTTTTGCCACCAACTTGCCCGATATTGAGGACATTAACCGCGATCAAACCTTAAGCAAAACAGAAACCTATTTCCAGTACCGCATTAGTATTCGTCCGCAAGACCTTAATCAGGTAGGTGAAAATTACATTACCGATATTTATACGACTAACTCGCCAGAACAGCCCAATGGTAAAACCTATCGTGCTCAGTGGATACAATTTAAAATTCCGGTTTTTAACCCCGACAGCAAGGTGGGGCCTATCAATGACTTTCGTTCCATCCGTTTTATTCGCGCCTTTTTAACACAGTTTTCCGATGATATAGTGGTTCGCTTTGCACGAATGGAGCTAGTAAGAGGGGAGTGGCGCCGTTATCAGTTTGCTCTAGATGGCACGCGTGATCGCTTGTCGCAAGATGATCAAGACAATACAATTTTCGAAGTGAATGCCGTAAACATTGAACAAAACGGATCGCGCCTACCTATTCCTTATGTTCTTCCTCCTGGAATTGATCGTCAGGTTTTATTCGGTACCACATCTGCGAACCAGCAAAACGAACAAGCTTTATCCCTACGCATCTTAAACTTAGAAGACGGTGATGCTCGCGCGGTATTTAGAAATATCAATTTCGATATGCGTCTTTATAAACGTTTGCGTTTATTTTCTCACTTAGAGTCTGCTGGTGAATTTGACGATGTAAGTAATGGCGATCTGCGCTTATTTATACGTTTAGGTAGCGATTACGATCTGAATTATTACGAATACGAAATTCCACTTACAGTTACTCCTTGGGGAACATCTGCAACTAGCCCCGATCTAATTTGGCCGAGTTCTAATGAATTAGACTTTCCCTTAAATGCTTTGAAGGAAGTGAAGCTAGAGCGAAATGCTGCCTATCAAAATACTGGTGACCCCTTGAATGAACCTTATTCAACGCAAAAAGCAGGAGGTAGAATAACCGTGGTAGGAGCACCGAACTTAGGCAATGTGCGGACCATATTAATTGGTGTTCGAAATCCTAAAAAGCGCCTAGCCAACGATCCCGATGATGGCCTTGCTAAAAGCGCGGAAGTTTGGATTAACGAATTGCGACTAACCGATTTCGATCAAGATGGAGGTTGGGCCGCCAACGCAAGGGTTGCAGCAAAGCTGGCAGATTTTGCCAATGTTTCGGTCACAGGTAGAACGAGCTCCATCGGTTTTGGTTCGCTCGATCAAACGGTTTCGGAGTTTAGCCAAGAACAGATGTATTCTTACGATTTGCAGTCGAATGTAGAGTTGGGCAAATTCTTTAATAAAGACTATGGTATTCGCATACCTATGTTTTACGGAACCAGCGAAACTTGGATTAACCCCCGTTTTAACCCCCTTGATCCGGATATTGAATTCGATCAGGCGATAGAGAATGTGGAAAGCCCCGCTCGGGCAGACTCGCTTCGTCAGGCCACCCAAGATTATACGCGTCGACGCTCGATTAACTTCACCAATGTTCGCAAAGAACGCAAGGCTTCGAAAGGACAGAAAAACCCGCAGATATACGATATTGAAAACTTCGCCGCTAGCTATTCATTTAGCGAAACCTTTAGGCGAAACATCAACACGCGTTTCGATTTGAATCGTCAGCATAATGCCAGTCTGAACTATACCTATCGAACCCGTCCTAAATTGGTGAAGCCTTTTAGTAAGGTGTCGTGGTTGCAGAGTGATTATTTGGCTTTATTGCGTGATTTCAATTTTTATCCTTACCCTAAAAGCTTTACCGCTATTGCTAGTGCAGATAGGAGTTACACGGCAATGCAAATGCGGAATACTGATGCAATTTTAAATGATATTCCGCCAGAATTATTAGGGAATTTGGATGCAACCTATAACAAGAACTTTAACCTTAATCGCCAGTATACCTTACTATTTGATCTTACCGAGTCTTTGCGTTTCGACTATAATGCCCGCACCAATGCCCGGATTGATGAATTACAAGGAGCGCCAAACACCGACTCGAATCGGGCGGAAATAATGCGAAACTTGGAGCAGTTAGGAAGAGCCTTAAACTATCACCAAAGGGTTACGCTGAACTGGCAGTTGCCCTTAAGCAAGATTCCCCTGATAGATTTTGCCACGGTAAGTGCTACTTATAATGGTGATTATGACTGGCAAGCTCCTTCTCAAACCACCAATGCTGCCGCAAGAAACTCAAGTGGTACGGGCTCGGATTTTAATTTGAATTTTGGCAATACCATTCAAAATAATCAACAAGTACAACTGAATAGTACCTTAAACTTCTCGGCTTTATATGCCAAAGTTCCCTATCTGAAAAAAGCGCAACAAGGAGCGCAAGGAGATGAGCGGCGAAGACCGCGTGGTGTGCCACGCCCTGGTAGGAATAATCCCGGAGCTACCAATAAACCTGAAGAAGACGAAGAAGAAGAGGAGCAAAGCACTTTAGATAAAATACTAATGGAAAGCGCTAAGGTTTTAATGATGGTAAAATCGGGGTCTTACAGCTTTAGTGAAAGTAACGGACAGTTTTTACCAGGTTTTGCCAATAGCCCGCAGTTATTTGGATTAGATAATGCGGGGGGTAGCTATGCCCCAGGCTTATGGTTCACCTTGGGGGGGCAAGATGATATTCGCTCTTCGTCAGTAGCCAATGACTGGCTGGTGCGCAATGAAAACCTAAACAATCAGTACCGTAAAACTTACGCTCGCACTATTAATATGAGAATAACGGCCGAGCCAGTTAACGCTTTACGGATAGTAATAAGTGCACAGAATAGCGAAACCAAGAACTTATCATCTTTCTTCCGATATGATACGATATCGGATAAGTTTAAGAATCAAAATGAGTTTAGCACGCAAACCTTCTCAAGTTCTTGGTTTATGTTAGGAACGGCTTTCGAATCGATATCCGCTCCAGAATATAGCTCAGCTACTTACGAGCAGTTTAGACAGAATCGTTTAATTATTTCGCAAAGAATGGCGAGTAATTACGCAGATACCACATCGCGTACTTATTCCCCAGATTTGGTAGGTTCGTCGGATTCAGCAAATTTTGGTTACCGTTACTTTAGTGTCAATTCACAGGATGTATTGATTCCGGCTTTCATAGCAGCATACTCAGGACAAGATGTGAACAATATTAATCTGGGAGCTACCCGGAAAACTCCTTTGCCCAACTGGCAAGTTACTTACGATGGTTTAACCAAGATGAAGTTCTTTAAAAAGTACTTCAATAGTTTTACGCTTAGTCATGCCTACCGCTCTACTTACACGGTCTCAAATATGACTACCAATTTACTTAGACAGAAGGCCAAACAGGATAACCGAGATGTGGTTCCTTTAGATAATAATGGTGATTTATTACCCTTCAATCAAATCAACTCGGTAAGCCTTTCGGAGCAGTTTGCGCCTTTAATTGGGGTTAACACGAAGCTGAAGAATAACATGACACTGCGGGTAGAGTATAAGAGCGATCGTAGCATGATCTTAAGCTTAACCAATAATCAGATTACCGAAAACCGTGGGAGTGAATGGGTAATCGGCGCAGGCTATATCATCAAGGATGTGAAATTGAAATTTGTAAGAGTGGGTTCTCGTCGCACCAACCCGGTATCTAATTTAGAGTTAAGAGCCGATGTTGGTATTCGCGACAATATCATATTAATCCGCCGCATCATTGAGGAATCCGATCAAGCCACTTCTGGGCAAAGAATAACTACGGTTAAGGTCTCGGCCGATTATCGTATTAGCCAACGCGTGCAAACCAAGGTTTTCTACGATCTAAATATGTCGCGTTTCAAGACCTCCAACGCCTTCCCATTAACTACCAATCAATTTGGAATAAGTGTAAGGCTAAATCTTGGCCAATAACAAAGAAAACTCTTTACATTTGCCGCAAATAATGATATTATGAATATACCAGCCGATCTTAAGTATACTAAGGACCACGAATGGGTGCGTCTTGAAGGTGATGATACCGTTGTGGTAGGAATTACTGATTTTGCCCAAGGAGAATTAGGTGATATTGTATTTGTTGAAATTGAAACGGAAGGGGAAAGCCTTGATCGCGAAGAGACTTTTGGCTCTGTGGAAGCAGTAAAAACTGTTTCTGATTTGTTTATGCCAGTATCCGGTGAAGTATTAGAGTTTAACGAAGAGATTGAGTCGAATCCAGAAATAGTAAACAGCGACCCTTACGGTAAAGGTTGGATGGTAAAAATTAAACTTAGCGATACTGCCGAGTTAGAAGATTTGCTTAGCGCAGAAGCGTACCAAGATTTGGTAGGGTGATCACGAAGCTGAAAACCTACAAATTAACATATTATACCCCAGCAATTGTCTGGGGTTTTTTGATTGCCTATTTTACTCTAATGCCAGGTTCCCAGGTGCCAAAGTCTTTGGCCAGCCTAAATGATAAATGGATTCATGGTACTATTTATTTTTTCTCTGCTAGTCTAATAATCTTGGGCCTAGTCCGTTATAATTTCAGAAGGAGCTTAAGCATTAAGGCAGCAATTCTCGTTTTTTTATTCTGCTTGCTTTTTGGAGGCATGATTGAAATCCTCCAGCATGAGTTTGTTTCTCGGCGCCACGGCGATTGGCTAGATTTCTGGGCCAATAATACTGGAGCTGCTATTAGTGTGCTTTTGTGGTCTTTTACTTTAGGCCGCAAGGCGAAGTAAAAACCAAAAATCACCATTATGCAAGAGAAAAAATCAGCAAAAGCGAATCTAGAAAACTACCGCCCCATCTTCTTTTTGATAGGCTTAGCGTTTACCATGTCCTCCTTACTCTATCTTTTTGAAATGAAGATGGAGTACCAATTGCCCGCTATTCCAAAGGAGGAAAAAGTTGTTTATGAAGCAGGCTTTGATATACCAAATACGTTCCCGGATAAACCCGAGAAGCCAGAGCCTAAGACAGAAGAACCCGAGCCAGTGGAACCGGTAAAGCCCACCGATCGCTTTAAGGAAGTAGATAATACTTTTAAAATTACTGATCGTCCTACTATTGATATCAGCGATCTTACGGACATACCTTCGGAACCCACCGATCCTCTTCCCATTGAAACAATAGATGCTGTTTTAGTGCAAAATATGGCGCGCCCGATGGAGTGCGAAGGGCTATCGGATAAGTCCGAACAAATGGACTGTTTCAATAGGTGGATTAGTCGTTACCTTGCCGAGGAAACCGTATACCCCGCACGTCCACGTAATTTAGGAGTAGAA
>TARA_R110002050_G_scaffold149416_1_pt1 | contig 19454 bp, 19 predicted proteins | sample TARA_R110002050 | Tara Oceans TARA_R110002050 (sample SAMEA4396988) | marine metagenome | biome: Polar Biome; feature: [DCM] deep chlorophyll maximum layer (ENVO:01000326); material: water (ENVO:00002006), including particulate matter (ENVO:01000060) such as... | depth 25 m
GGGGAAACATTGAAAATACATTCAAAAAAATGGCGGCGGTTAGGTTGTTTGTAAATCAAAAGACAGTCAAAAAGGACGGAACGGCGGCAATTTAAGTTAAAAATCATCGTTTTTTCTGTTTCCTTCCCGCGCATAGCAATAAGCGAAAAATCAAACAACTTCAATTTTAGCATGTGGGTTTCTCTCCTATGCGCACACACGCGTAAAGACCCAAAAAAGTCTTGCAAATTCAATATCTCAATATACTCAGATGGGAATAATGGCAGATAAAAAAAGAGGTGGGTACCCCTTGACCTATTTAAAAATTGACAGCTGAATATTGGCACTCTTTCGCACCTTTCCCTGCTATGCTGGATTACTGGTTTAATATCTTTTATGCTTTTTCTTTAGCCATAAGGTTAACTTCAGGTTTTAGCTTGTTCAAAATAACAATGTCGTTTGCATCGCCAAGTACTTCATCTACAATTCCAAAGTTTTTGGCTTCCTGTGCATTTAGGTATTTATCTCTTATGAAAAAACCTTCAATTTCTTGCCATGTATGTCCAGTGTTGTTCCCCATTAAATGAAATAGTTGTGCTTGAAGCCGTTCTTGTTCCTGAGTTGCAATCCGTACATCTTCGGTATAACCTTTAGCCCCTCCTCCGGCAGGGTGCATGTGAATAGTTGCATGAGGGAGTGCAAACCGGCTGCCTTTCTCTCCTGCGCTTAATAAAAATGTTCCCATACTACCTGTAAATCCAATCGAATAAGTCGATACAGGAGATGAAAGCATTTTCATTGTATCGTAAATGGCTAAACCGGCATAAACTTCCCCTCCCGGACTTTGTATATATAAACTGATCGGACGTTTTTGGTCTACGCTGTTCAAGTATAATAATTGGGCAACTACTATTCTTGCCACAGGTTCATTTATTGGTCCGCCAAGAAAGATAATCCGTTCTTTAAGCAAAAGACTATAAATGTCATAAGCCCGCTCACCACTGCCTGAATTATCGATTACCATTGGTATCACATTTGCTTGTATCATACTTATCGTTTAAATAGTTGATATATACTTTGCCGGAAGTTTATTTTATCCGGGTTGTTGAACATTTGCTGGTGTAAAGTTTCCAGCTCTTCTTTTAACTTCTCCCGGTGATACATTTTGATCAATCGGAGTGTTTTTTCCTGAAAGAAAAGGTCTCTCTTTAAAACCGGGTCTATAATTAGCCTCGATTCAAATAGAAACCGGTCTGCCGGAGAAAGCCTTCCGTTAAGATATTTCTCAATTAGTCTTGTGTTATTCTGTGAAGTCGTCATAAATCAGGGATTTTTCTTTTACTGTATTTCTAACTTTTTCAAGACACTTATATTTTTGTACACTGACTGAATGTTCGTTTGAATAGCCCAGGTTACTTACAATCGCTTTTATTGGCAATTGTTGGAAATAGAAAGCACGGAGCAAATCCAAACACCTTTTACCCGCGATCTTCAAAAAATTGAGTAATCGCTTATTGTTTGTTGTCGGAAAGTAATCGTCTGGCATTACGATTTCGTTTTCCATGCTGTTTAATGAAATCCGATGACTATCCTTTTGGCTTTTTCTAATCCATAGGTGTTTTGAAATACCTATGATATACGCTTTGTCAGATTTGATGACGCTTACAGGATTTTGAGAATTTCTTTCCAGAAAAATCACCAGTGCATCATGAAAGATGTCTTTTGCATCATCAAAAGAACCTCCTGCCGAACGAACAAGTTTTGCCACAGCAGGAAAAACCTGCTCATACACTTCTTCCATCTCATAATTCTCGGATGTCGTTATTTCAATATCGGCTATTTCGTCTAATGTTTCCATAGAATGTTTCCTTTATAAGAGAAGTGCATTTTGCTGCCAAAATATCACCCGGAAATTCAAAAAAAATTAATCACGCAAATTTTTAAGTGGCTTCCCCCGTATACTTGCTCATCCGGCTTTATATTTTATTCAGGTAATTTCTTTTAGTCTGATAGTTCAATAAATAAGCACGTTTTGTCTTATCGTTTAGAAAAGAACGATGAATTAATTCCTCTACCATCGTTTGCCTTTGCAGGTAAGGAGCAAGGATTTTGTCCCTTCGTTTTTCATTTATCTCAAATCTTCTTGCTAACTCCTGAAAATCGTACAATCCGGGATGGTTACTTTTTTTCATCTCCTCCGATTTGAAGCCATCACTGAATAATCCTTCATCCAATGCAAAATCCGAATCATCCACATGGATTCTTGTATTCAGTAAATCATAGGCCGGACTTAGAACATAATCTCCGCTTGGTGTCTCAATAAGTGAAAAGTTTTTCAGGTGTGCATCCCCGTTTGAAAACAGGAAGTTGAAAACAATTAACGAATACAGCTTTTCGATTTCCACCCGCCAGGCAAGAACATATTTTTTCAGTAATTCCCCCAAAGCCTCATAGCTGTAATCGTATTTGAAGTTGTGCCCTACATTTTCTTCTGTTTTCCCCGCAAGCGTTGCAAAGTCTTCCTTTCCCCATCTCGTGCCATCATCTTTTACATCGAACCGCTTTGTGATATATGCAGGTTCTCCGTTGCTGAAAAAAATCAGTGCATTTTCAGCAGTTTGTAAACCATATATTTGCCGGGCAATTTGCATGGTTAAATGTTCGTTTGCCGGAACCTGATCAACATTTCTCACATCCCTGGGAATAGGTTTCAATATGTAAGTTCCCTGTTCTCCTTTTTCGGTCAGGCGCAATTTATTTTTTTCCAGCAGAAGCGATAGCTTTTCCTGAACGCCGGAAATGGAAATCCGTTTCCGGTTTTCGATAAATTTTTCAGCATCCTCCTCATTGTCTTGCGCAGGTGCATATGGCAATATATGGCTCACTTTTCGTCCTTCAAAAACTCGTCTTAAACAGGCTGTACTGTAGGCCTCGAATCCTTCTGCCAATGTTCCCGGACAGTATTTTATTTCAGGCAAACTCATCCTGTTATTTCTGAAATGGTTATTGCTCCGATGGTATCCGTTTTAGCTGTGGCCAGTAACAAACCAAAATAGTCTTTTTCGTCAATCTTTAAATAACGGTTTTGCAACTGCCTGTTCACACCCTCTGACAACATATTAAAGAAAAACGGGAACAGATATTCCGATTTATAAACCTGCTGGTTTTTCGGCATAGTGAGGCTAATCGCTGGAAGCTCTCCATTGGCAAACCAATTGTTATCGTACCTAAATTCATAATCGTTAGTTGAGATTTGGGTGAGTACTCCAACAAGTTCACCATTTCTATAGACATTCGCTTTTCGCATCGCTTACAGCTTTGGTTGTTTAACTTCCAGTTTTAATTCCATCCCCAAAATACCAGCAATTTTATTCAGTATCTCAACCGTTGGGTTTGCCTGTCCACGTTCAACCTTATATAGTGTATTTATGCTGATTCCTGCCATTTCAGCCAGATCAGGCTGGATAATCCGAAGTACCTTTCTTCTTTCCTTTATTTGTTTTCCTATTTCTTGAGTTGTCATTATAATGTGATTTTGAGGTAAAATTAATTGTTCCAACAGATAAAAACAAGTAAACTCATATTATAATGTGATTTTATGGTAGATTCATGAGGCATTTTCAATATAATTGTTGAAAATCACATCATAGTATGGGTTGTTGTTTCCCTAAAAGGAAAAAACGAATTAAAAATTGCTGCCAAATGCCACACTCATCCCTTCAACGCCAAATGCTGCCACCTGTCCCGCGTTAAGGAAAAATACTGATACATTAACTTTTAAATCATTAAAAGAAATGTATCATGGAACAAAAAAATCAATGACCAGGATGTATTACTAGTCAAAGGAAAAAACGCATGGTATAAAACATTGGTTTTTAGGCAATATCAATAAACTTATTGCATATACCAAGAAATATCATAAGTAAGTGATCGAATTGCTACCGCTTGTGGTTCTTTGTTTTTCTGCGTTCAGAAACTTCAAAACAGCTTCATAATCTTCCACCAAAAAGTTCGACATTTTCCGGTTGGATTCGCATACTTTCTGCTAGGTTTTTTCTATAAACATGTAAACCCTCATGATTTACAATTTCAGTGACGAACGAACCGTGACTCCAAATAATTTGATGCTGAAATTCAGTTTTTGACCACGTCCAGGTATTCTTTTAAGAAACGCTGATCATTTTCGTCGGAGTCGCCATATTTTTCGCGCACTTCAACCAATCGACCGTGCATCATTTCCTGTACATCGGCGTAATCCGGATGGCCATAAACATTTGTCATTTCATTCGGGTCTTTTTCCAGGTCGTAGAGCTCCCATTCATCAATGTCGTAGTAAAAATGCATCAGCTTGTAGCGATCGGTTGCCACGCCATAGTGCCGTTTTACCATGTGTATCGATGGATACTCATAGTAAGTGTAGTACACCGCATCGCGCCACTCGCCGCTTTCTCCATTTAGCAACTGGCGAAAAGACTCGCCCTGCATGGCTTCGGGGACTTCAATGCCTGCATAGTCGAGAAAAGTCGGCGCAAAATCAAGGTTCTGAACAAGCTGATCAAAGCTTGATCCTGCCTTAATCTCTTTTGGATAACGAATGAGTAGCGGCGTGCGAAACGACTCCTCATACATAAATCGCTTATCGAACCAGCCATGTTCACCCAAATAAAAACCTTGGTCCGAAGTATAAACCACGATGGTGTTTTCATCCAACCCGTTTTCCTCCAAAAAATCCAACAGGTCACCAACCCCATCATCAACCGAAGCAATGCAGCCCAGGTAATCCTGCATGTATCGCTGGTAACGCCACTGCATAAGCTCTTTTTCACTCATTGTGGCATAATCGCGCTGAAACTCCTCGTTGACCGGGCCATAAACCGAATCCCAGGCAGCTCGTTGTTCAAAGTCCATCCGGCCAACCTCGCGGTGGAAAGCCGCTTTGTCCCAGCCGGCGGTTTCCTCAATTCCCAACCGATCCATCACGTCGGGATAAACTTTGGAGTCGCCGGCCCAGTTCATGTGTTCCAAGATATTCATTTCCGACTCTCTAGCCGCTGTTCCCCTGCCCTCGTAATCATCGAAAAGGGTTTCCGGCTCCTGAAAAGTCATGTTGGTGTACGATTTATAATGCCGGCTGGCAGGCAGCCATTCGCGGTGCGGTGCTTTCTGATGATAAAGGACGCAAAACGGCTTCTCCGGATCCCGGTTCTTAAGCCAGTCCAGGGTCATCTCCGTAGTCAGGTCGGTCACATAGCCGGAGAGGCGTTTCCGTTCGCCATTAATGATAAAATCTGGATTGTAATAAGCTCCCTGTCCCGGCAGTACGGCCGAGTAATCGAATCCGGCTGGCAGTCCGTCGAGGTGAATTTTACCAATCATTGCAGTTTGGTAGCCGTTCGCCTGAAGCAGTTTGGGGAAATTATCCTGTTCCCAGTCAAAAGGCTGAACGTTGTCCACCTTGCCATTTACAAAGCTGTGTTTTCCTGTTAAAAGAACGGCCCGGCTGGGGGCGCAGATGGAATTGGTTACCGTGGCACGGGTGAAAATAGCCCCTTCGTTGGCAATCCGGTCGATGTTGGGGGTTTGATTCAAGCCATGTCCATAAGCGCTGATGGCCTGGTAGGCATGATCATCGGACATGATAAAGACGATATTCGGATGCTTCGCCTCTTGCTCATCGGGTGCACAGCTTACAACTCCGGCACTGGTTGTCAAAAGAACGAGCGATTTTAAAACGATTGGTTTCATAGGCATGGTTTATTTAGCTTGCTCAAAAATAGCAAACCAACTCATCATTTGAAACCCCATTCGAAAAAAGACTCGTAAGAAGCACGAAACGAAAAATCGATCGACGTACTTTTTAACCTTTTGGGCAAGCGATCTAAACAAAGAAGATGGCAACTCCCAAAACGGTAATCACAGCACCAACCACTTCCTTCCAATTGACTTTCTCCTTGAAAATAAGAATGGCTGGCGGAATAATCAGTACCGGAACAATCGACATGATGGTGGCAGCAATCCCGGCTTTGGTGTTTTGAACGGCAATCAGCGAAAAGGAAACCCCAAGGAAAGGACCAAAAAACGCCCCCAGGCTAATGCGTTTCATGGCAGAGACATTCTTCAAGGCTGCCCACACGCGGTGATAACGCTTCATAAAAACAAGCAAAATCGCGAAGCCAACAATTCCGGTCATCACCCGAATTTGAGACGCGGCAAAAGCATCGTATTCGCCCATGCCTTTTTTGCTCAAAACCAAGCCAGTGGCCTGTCCAAGCGCACCACCCAAAGCAAGCAAGATTCCGGGAACCGAATAAGCCGAAGTCAATCGCTTGCGAATTTTCTCTCCGCCATTGAGCGCACTGTTTTCGCGTTTCAGAATCACCATGCTGATCCCCCAAAGCGTAATGATCATCCCTACCCAGTTCATGGCTGACAAAACTTCGCCCAACATAAAATAGGAAATGAATGCCGTAAAAGGCGGTGTCATCGCCATGATCAGCATCGAAATTCGGGCGCCAACCACCACAAACGCTTGGAACAAGAGTAAATCGCCAATAACGAAACCCACCAAGCCCGACAAGGCCAACCAGCCCCATTGGTAAGCTGTGGCATCAAACGGAAACCACATGCCTCGCGAAATTTGGGTGTAAATGGCGTAAATAAAAAAAGCGATGACTAACCGAATCAGGTTGACCGCCAGCGAACCTACTTTTTTCCCGGCCGACTCAAAAGCCATGCTGGTTACTGTCCAAAACAGAGCGGTTAACAAAGCTGCAATTTCCCCCCAATACGCCATCATAAATTCATACCCCCCGTTTTAACAGGCCGGATTTGCTTACCGGACAGCGCTTGTTGCAGTTGTTTGCGTGCAGTTACCATTGGATTCTGGATTAAGTTTGCGCCAAAAATAGTTAAATAATCACAGGCAAAAGCAGACAAACACACAGAGCTGCTATTATTTTCCTGGCCACGCTGGTCGCAACCTTGAGACACAACCACAAGCAGTCAGCACCACCATATTCTTACGTTTTAAAAAGGACTTTTTTGAAATGAATCAGAATCGGCTATCTTCGAAAACAAAAAAGCCCATGCAACTCTTGATTGTGAACAGCGCCGAACCTGATGTGACGGAATTTGCAGAAAACATCGCGAAAATCGTCCAATGCGAACAGGTCAACTACGACCTGATCAACTACCGGGATTGCCAAAAACAGGATTTGTCGAAATACGAAGGCATTCTCATATCCGGTTCTCCCCAGGGCGACGACATCGTGGAGCACCACCAACCTTTTTTTCAATGGATTAAAACCTACCAAAAACCGGTATTGGGAATCTGTGCCGGCCACCATATCACCGGATTCATGCACGGATCTGACTACCTCCGAAGCAAGGAGCCCGAATCAGGCCATTGCGAAGTTGAAGTCATCCAGGATGACCCCATTTTTGCAGGAATTGGAAAAACCTTCACTACGCGCCAGATGCATAATGATTCGGTAACACTACCCAACAATTTTATTCATCTGGCTAAGTCGGCAACCTGTTTCAATCAGGCCATGAAACATCCGGACAAACCTTTGTACACAGTACAGTTTCATCCTGAATACCTGAATCCGGAGCTGATTCAAAATTTTATTCGGATTTGTGTTCAGCATAAGACGTAATTTACCGGATAGAGAAGAACAAGCACTTCGAACAATTAAAACTACATGTTACTTTCTTGTAATTTTTGAAGCAGAATGCACCAATTCATAAAAACATTGCTTTAATTAGCAGAATTAAAATTGGAGAGCAATCTTCATTTTTGTTACTCATGAATGAAAGGCCGTCTAACCAGCGGCCTTTCTGCATATTTCACTGAAGGAATCATTCATCCCTCCACCCTACATCGCTCAAATGAAGGCAAAAAGCAACCTTTTTTGCCGTTGAAGTTGAGCTTATTCCTCTTCGTATTTAATTACCTCCACCGGGCATCCTTCGGCAGCTTCGATGATGCCGTCTTCGTTTGATGCCAGGTCGGCTCCTTCAATTACAATCGCCTCATCGGGCATTTCAAACACCTCGGGACACGCACTTTCACACAATCCACAGGAAGTACATCCCTCTTCGATCCAAACTTTTTTAATCGCCATATCTTTTTAGTTTAAATAAAACAAAACAGCTTTACTATTCATCAATTTATAAATAGCCTAACGATATTTCGCGAGAAAATGTTTTAGATGACCGACGGTTTTCAAATCCAGCAAAGACGATCCCCACGAAAAAAGCCGGCATCCGAAGACACCAGCTTTCCACTCATTTTTGGCAAAATGTACATTGCTTCAACAGCAATGCTTTATCATACAAGGTTTTGATTCAACTTATTTCTCAAAAATGGTGCTTTGCTCGTGCACCCCACTCACCGAACGTCCCGACGGGTCGGCATTGTTCTGAAATGACGCATCCCAGGCTAAAGCTTCGGCAGTACTGCACGCGATGGACGGAACCGAAGGAACACAGGACGCTGCCGCATCGGATGGAAAATGCTCTTCAAAAATGGTTCGGTACAAATATTCTTCTTTGGAACGGGGCGTGTTGATTGGAAACCGGAATCCGCCATTAGCCATCATCTCGTCCGAAACCTTTTCTTTGGCAATTTGCTTCAGGGTATCAATCCAACCGTATCCCACGCCATCCGAAAATTGTTCCTTCTGCCGCCATGCCACACTCGCCGGAAGCATGTCCTCAAATGCTTTGCGAACCACCCACTTTTCCATCCGGCCATTACCAGCCATTTTCTCTCTGGGGTTCATTCGCATGGCCACATCAATAAATTCCTTGTCGAGGAAAGGCACTCTGCCCTCAACACCCCAGGCAGCCAGCGATTTGTTTGCACGCAAACAGTCGTATAAGTTCAGCTTGCTCAGTTTACGCAGGGTTTCCTTATGAAATTCTTCCGGGTTCGGTGCTTTGTGAAAATAAAGGTATCCGCCAAAAATTTCGTCGGCTCCTTCACCGGTCAGCACCATTTTAATCCCCATTGATTTGATCACCCGCGCAAGCATGTACATCGGAGTTGATGCCCGAATGGTAGTCACATCGTAGGTTTCGATATGGTATATGACATCTCGGATGGCATCCAAGCCTTCCTGTATGGTGTAATGAATTTCGTGGTGAATAGTTCCGATATGGTCAGCCACCTTACGTGCCGCTGCAAGATCCGGCGAGCCATCCAAGCCGATAACAAACGAGTGTAACTGCGGCCACCAGGCATCTTTCTGATCACCTTCTTCAACCCGTTTGGCGGAGAACTTTTTGGCCAAGGCCGAAGTCACCGACGAATCCAGTCCCCCCGAAAGTAACACGCCATAAGGCACATCCGACATAAGCTGGCGGTGCACGGCATCTTCCATCGCCTGTTTCAGCTCGGGTATACTAGCTTCATTGTCTTTCACATTCTCATAATCCATCCAGTCCCGCGTCCACCAACGTTTAATCTCTCCGTCCTTACTGTACAGGTAACTGCCCGGAGGAAATTCTTCAATTTTCGAACAAACACCTTCCAGCGTTTTCAATTCGGAGCCGACATAAAAGTTTCCAAACTTATCCCAGCCCATATAGAGCGGAATAATGCCAATGTGATCGCGGCCAATCAGATAAACATCTTTTTCCTCGTCATACAAAGCAAAGGCGAAAATGCCATTCAAATCATCCAGAAAGTCGACTCCCTTTTCCTGGTACAAAGCCAAGATCACTTCGCAGTCACTGCCGGTTTGGTATTCGTACTTATCTTTGGTTTGCTCGCGGATGGCTCTATGATTATAGATCTCGCCATTCACGCCCAAAATCAGCTTTTTATCTTTACTGTACAAAGGCTGACCACCTGACTCGGGATCAACAATTGATAAACGTTCATGAGCAATAATCGCTTTCTGCCCACAATAAATTCCCGACCAGTCTGGTCCGCGATGCCTTACTTTTTTAGATTGCTCCAAGACCTGAGGCCTTAACTCCTGCGCATCGGTTTTTAAATCAAATACTCCTACAATTCCACACATAATGCCAATAAATTAAAAAATGAGTTTTCAATTCGATATTTTCAGACTTCAAAAATAATCGTTTTGTTTCTATTTCAAAATATATATTGACATTTTTCTACATTTGGCAAAATTTTATTATCAAATATTTCACATACACATTGATATTCTAACATTTTGGAATAGTTCATTTGACTATTACCCCCCCTTTTCAAGCACCCCTTGTAAGTAGAAATATCAAAAAGAAACCAAACCCCCTATGCAAAACCAAGGGAGACCCGGGCATTGAACACAAAATTTATCGACCACCCCTAATCAGGCTTCTTTAAAACAAACGACCAAAAGAAATAAGCAAAAAAAAGCAGCTCATTTCTGAACCGCTTTTTGTCATGTTATTGGAGTTTTTTTCCTTTTAAATGAAAATCAATTGTGTAACGATATAGACAGGCAACAGAATAACCAGTGAAAACTTGACCATATACCCAAAGAAGCTCGGCATGTCAATTTTATTTTCTTCGGCAATAGCCTTCACCATAAAGTTAGGCCCGTTACCAATGTAGGTCATGGCACCAAAAAACACGGCGCCTAAACTAATGGCTTTCAGCAGCACTTCGGGAATACTGGCAACCAAGGTACTTGCACCGAACTGGTCAACCATGCCCAAGGCCAGGTTGTGGAACGACACAGCAGTGGGTGCATTGTCAAGAAACGCACTTAAAAACCCGGTCGCATAATAAAAATGCTGCGGTGTTGACAGCCCAAATGAATGCGCGTTTTCTCTCAGGTACAGCAAAGCCGGAACCATGGTGATGAAAATCCCGAGGAATAAATAAGCCACTTCGACAATCGGGCCCCAGGTAAACTTATTTTCCTTGTAACGCATGTTGTTGTTGGTAAATACCAGCGATAAAATTGCCATTAAAAGAATTACTCCTTCGCGGATAAAGCCCAGGTAGTGATTATCATGAATGGCATGAATGTATTGCTGATTCAGAAAAGCAACGGAGAGCACCACACCAATAAGAAAAACAAAATTGAGATTTCCTTTCAGCTTGATGGGCTCAATATGGGTACGATCTTCAACAATAGCTTTCACCGATTCTTTCTTGATGTAGTAACTATCAATAATATAATAAATAATCAGCAGCATGGCGTTGGCAAACAACCAAGGCCCTACGAGTCCGAAGAACCAGGAGAACGGCGCGCCTCTTAGGTACAGCAAGAACAGTGGTGGATCACCTAATGGGGTCAGCATACCACCGGCATTGGCTACAATGGCTATGAAAAACAGAATGGTGTGCACTTTAAACTTTCGCTCAGAGTTGGTTTTAATAACCGGACGGATTAAAAGCATGGCTGCCCCGGTTGTTCCCATAAATGAAGCAAGTACAGCACCAATACCCAAAAACAGGGTGTTGATAGCAGGCTTCGCTTCAATATCACCTTTGAGGTGAATACCTCCTGTAATTACAAACAGCGCTCCCAGCAAGATAATGAAGGGGATGTAATCGAAAAGCATTTGGTGGATTAATTCATGATGCAGGCCCCGCACAACCAATAAGATTGCCAGCGGCACACCCAATATCAATGAAATTTTCAACTTATTTATATTTTCCTCCCACCAGTGATGGAAAAATAAAGGACCTATTGCAATAAACAGCAACATAGCCACAAACGGCAAGGATAGCCACAAGGGCATACTTTCTACAGTTCCATGGTTCATAAGTCAGATTCTATTAATTTTTTATTTGAGGCCGAAAATAAAAAATATTCTCCAACTATATCCTATTATATATCAAAACATCTCGATAAGCTGCTTTTAACAAGCTTATTTAGTCAGCTTCTAAACTCAGGTGCAAACAGTGAATAGCCCATCCAAACCAGCAACACAAAAAAAAAGGGACCAAAGTCCCTCTAAATATTTTTCCGCGAACATTACCCTTACACGTTGAAACGAAAATGCATAATATCGCCATCTTGAACCACGTAATCTTTTCCTTCGATGGCCATTTTGCCAGCTTCCTTGCACGCTTGTTCCGATCCCAGAGCAACAAAGTCATTGTACTTAATCACTTCGGCACGAATAAAGCCTTTCTCGAAGTCGGAATGAATAACGCCCGCAGCTTGTGGTGCTTTAAATCCCCGCTTGTAAGTCCACGCCCGAACCTCTTTCACTCCTGCAGTAAAATAGGTTTCCAGCTGCAGTAGCTTGTACGCTAATTTGATCAGCTTGTTTACACCCGATTCTTTCAAGCCCAAGTCTTCCAAAAACAGTTGACGTTCTTCAAAGTCGTCCAACTCGGCAATATCGGCTTCGGTTGCCGCAGCAATCATCAGCATCTCGGCATTTTCATCTTTAATGGCTTCTTTCAAAGCTTCCACATGGTCGTTGCCTTTTACCACAGCCGCTTCATCCACGTTGCAGATGTATAGAATTGGCTTGTTGGTCAGCAGCTGCAGTTCCCGGGCAAGCTTGGCATCAGCTTCATCCAACTCCAGGGTACGGGCCGATTTCCCTTGAATCAACACCTCTTTATACATTGACAAGACTTTAAACATGCGTTTGGCCTCCGGGTCATTTCCTGTTTTTGCCTGCTTTTCAACCTTTGCAATTCGGCTTTCCACCGTTTCCAAATCTTTCAGCTGCAACTCAATATCAATGGTTTCCTTATCCCGAACCGGGTTGATGGTCGTATCAACGTGCGTGATATTTTCATTCTCGAAACAACGCAGCACATGAATAATGGCATCGGTTTCCCTGATATTTCCAAGGAACTTATTGCCCAATCCTTCCCCTTTACTAGCTCCGCGAACCAAGCCTGCAATATCAACAATTTCAACGGTTGTAGGCACCACCCGCTGCGGCTTAACCAACTCCTCCAGCATAATCAACCGGTCATCGGGTACCGTAATGACACCAATATTGGGTTCGATGGTACAAAACGGAAAATTTGCCGACTGCGCTTTGGCATTCGACAAACAATTGAATAAGGTTGACTTTCCCACATTCGGAAGTCCTACAATCCCACACTTTAAAGCCATGTCGTTTTCTTCTTAAAAATTGAGCGGCAAAGTTAATCCTTTTTGACTATTTTTGGACATCCATTAATCTGGAAGGATCATGATTTAACAAAGCTGCACCACCGAGCGAAACAGATGGCTTTAATTCCAGTATGTTTTTGGAGGAGACGAAAAGCTAAAGTTTTGTTAAAATTCATACATCCGGTTAAACAATGGCTGCATAAATCGATCTATCGAGTTGAATCATCCGGTTAATCCATGAAAAGCGACCAGCAAATTTTAGCTGAACTCAAAAACGAAAGTACAAGACAAGCTGCTTTTCGCGCTTTGGTGTCCTTATACAAGGAACGCCTCTACTGGCATATTCGTAAAATTGTGCTCAGCCACGATGACACCGATGATGTTTTACAGAACACCTTTGTCAAAGTATGGCGTAACATTGATGGCTTTCGCGAAGAATCGGGCCTGTTTACCTGGCTTTTTCGAATTGCAACAAACGAATCACTAACCTTTTTAAGTCAGAAAAAGAGGCGGGCATTCCTAAGCAACGATGACACCAATGACTATATCATTGAAAATTTGCAGACCGATCCTTATTTTGATGGCGATGACATCCAATACCGCTTGCAAAAAGCTATTGCCCGCTTGCCCGACAAGCAACGCCTGGTTTTCAACATGCGTTACTACGACAACATTAAATACCAGGATATGGAAAAGATACTGGAAACATCGGCCGGCGCATTAAAGGCATCTTATCATCATGCAGTAAAAAAGATTGAGGAGTATTTAAAATCAGAAGAGTAACAGGAAACGATGAGCATTAAACTTTTTTAAGTTCTAAGAGTCAAAGCGTATGATGAACAAAAGGAAAAACATAGGGAATGAATGGCAAAATCTACGTTCGAAACCTCCATTCAAGGTTCCGGATGGTTATTTTGACACTTTGGAAGATCAGATCGAGGCTAAAATCGCCGATGAAAGAACCTCTGTTTCACCCAAAGGAAAACTGATCCGAATGATGAAGCCCATGCTGGCGATGGCTGCCAGTTTCGCGCTTATTTTCATGCTGGTTTACTATCCATTAAGCGTTTTTCTGCCCTATTATATGGCAAAAAATGCCGACATGCCAATGGACACAACAACAGTGACCGAAGACGATTTAGCGATTTCATACTTCACTGGCTTGACAAACTCTTATTACGATCTTTTCAATATCGAAGAGGTGACACCGGAAGTTGAAGTGAATGAGCAGGAACTCCTTGATTATTTAGCTTTTGAGATGAATGAAGCTGAAATCTATGCTGAATTAATAAATTGACCGTCAAAAAATCAATTAAAGCGATGAAAAAACTTATTTTACTTCTTCTAACAATAGTCACCCTTTCAGGTGCATTAACGGCTCAGCCAGAAAAAAAACACAGCGATGACTGGATCCAAAAAATTAAGGCTGAAAAAGTTGCTTTCCTGACTCAGAAACTGGAATTGACACCGGGCGAGGCTCAAAAATTCTGGCCTGTTTACAATGAGTTTGAAGAAAAACGTTTCGAGATCCACATGAAACGAAGGGAAATGGAGCGAGGAACCATGGACAACCTTGATGGCTTAACCCAGGAACAACTCAAAGAAATCACCTTGGATTTTATCGGCCTTTTTCAAAAAGAAGCTGATCTGATGAAAACCTACAACGAGAAGTTCTTTCAGGTTTTACCTGCCAAAAAGGTGGTTATGCTTTACGATATGGAGAATGACTTCCGTTCGCAAATGTTAAAGGAATACAGAGATAAACAAAAAGAAGATCACCGTTAGGGGCAAAAATCAGCCTTCGACGCGATTGAGAGTCTTTGCGAGAAAATCAAATGCCGGGAGTATCATAGTTCAAAATATTAGGGGCCGAAAGTTCGGCCTCTTTTTTATACAAACTTTCCCTCGTCCAAAAAAGCAATGGTTTCATTAATGCCCTCATACATCAGGCAATCCTCGCGAACGAAGGGCACGTGCCTGCGATATTCCCGAAGGAAATCTTCCAGATAAGGGGATGTGCTTAGCGGTTTCCGAAATTCCATCGCCTGTGCTCCGTTGTACAACTCAATAGCTAAAACCTTCAGCACATTATCAGTCACTTTCAGCGCTTTTGTGGCTGAATTACCGCCCATACTCACATGGTCCTCCTGCTCGTTCGATGATGGTATAGAGTCGACCGAAGCGGGCGTACACAGCTGCTTGTTCTGACTCACAATCGAAGCAGCGGCATACTGCGGAATCATAAAGCCAGAGTTTAAACCTGGGTTAGCAACCAAAAACTCGGGCAAGCCCCGTTCTCCGGCAATCAGCCGGTAGGTTCGCCGTTCCGAAATGCTGGCCAATTCGGAAAGCGCGATAGCTAGAAAATCAAGCGAAAGCGCTAAAGGTTCGCCATGAAAGTTTCCTCCGCTGATGATTAGATCGTCATCCGGAAAAACCGTTGGGTTATCGGTTACCGAGTTGATTTCGGTTTCCACCACGCGCGACACATAGTCGACCGTATCTTTCACTGCTCCATGCACCTGCGGAATACAGCGAAATGAATACGGATCCTGCACATGTTCCTTCTTCCGGCTGATGAGCTCGCTTCCTTCAAGCAACTTACGGAAATTTTCAGCCGTGTCAATCTGACCTGCGTGCGGACGAATCTGCTGCACCTGCGCCATAAAGGGTTCGATCAGCCCATCAAAACTATCGAGCGACAGGGCACCAATAACATCCGCATATTTCACGACTTTAAAGGCTTTCAGCAAAGTATAAACACCGTGCGCGCTCATAAACTGAGTGCCATTTAAAAGGGCCAGCCCTTCTTTCGCTTCCAGCCGGACAGGCTCCCAGCCTTTTTCGATCAGCACATCAGCCGACTTCACTTTTTGTCCGCGGTAATTTACAGTTCCCAGCCCCAACAGCGGTAGAAACAACATGGCCAAAGGCGCTAAATCGCCACTGGCACCGAGCGAACCCTGCTCAAACACTTCGGGCAAAACGTCTTCATTAAACAAATCCAGGATCCGCTGAACGGTTTTCAATTGCACGGCCGAATTTCCTTTCGCCAAGGCATGGGCTTTCAGCAACAACATCAGCCGGACAATATCCTGTGGAATTTCATCGCCAATATTGCAGGCGTGCGAAACCACCAGGTTTTCCTGCAACTTGCTCAACTCGGCTTTGGACACTTTGATATCGCACAAGGCGCCAAAGCCCGTATTGATCCCGTAAATCGGATCTTCACTTTCGGCTAGTTTTCTATCGAGAAAAGCTTTTGATTTTTGAATCAACGCGACCGACTCCTCGGAAAGAACCAGCTTTTTATTTTCTTCCAGAATTGCTTCAATGATTTTGAAGCTAAGGGGTGCAGGACTGATCGTATGAATTTGAGACTCCATCTTTTTTTGTTTTTAATCGTTCAACAATTACACACCAAAAAAAAGCGTCCAATTCACGGGCAGCGGGCGTCGCACCCAAATGCCTTTAAAGGCCGGTCATCACGTCCAATCAATTTTGTTCTTCCAGACCACATGTCCACAAGAACGTTAAATTCAGCTTATTCAGAAAGGATTTTTATCAGCTCTTCGGGAGTGACCAATTGCTGCTCGCCTGACTTCATTTCTTTCAGCGTCAGCTTTCCCTGGTTCATTTCTTCCTCGCCCACCATGACCACAAAAGCCACTTGCTTACGATCCGCCCAAGTCATCTGTTTTTTCATTTTGGCCGATTCAGGATAGATCTCCGCATTGACCTTGCTGGCGCGAAGCTTAGCTAAAATGGGCAAGCAGTAGGCTTCTTCCTTTTCACCAAAATTGACAAACAACACTTTGGTTGAAGCGACAGCTTCTTCTGGAAACAGCTCCAATTGGGTCATCACATCGTAAATGCGGTCGGCTCCAAACGAAATGCCGACACCCGATACGTCTGGCATACCAAAAATACCGGTCAGGTCGTCGTAGCGGCCACCGCCGCAAATACTCCCAATTTGCACATCTTTGGCTTTTACCTCGAAAATGGCACCCGTATAATAATTCAGGCCACGGGCCAGGGTCAGGTCCAGTTCCACTTCGGTGTTCAGCTCAAATTGGGCCAGATAAGCAAATAGCGTCCGCATTTCATCAACGCCTTTTTTTCCGGGCACAGAAGTACCAATCACCGATTCAATCTGATCCAGCTTTTCGGCATTTGATCCACTCAATTTCAAAATGGGTTGCAATTTGTTAACAGCTTCCTGCGACACCCCTTTTTCCAACAGTTCGAGGTTTACTTTTTCCAAACCAATTTTGTCAAGCTTATCAATGGCCACCGTAATATCAATAATCCGGTCGGCTTCACCAATCGTTTCGGCAATACCTGCTAAAATCTTCCGGTTGTTAATCTTTACCACCGTATTGATTTTCAGCTGGTTGAAAACATCGTTGATAATTTGCACCAGCTCCAATTCATTCAGCAGCGAATTACTCCCAACGATGTCCACATCGCACTGGTAAAACTCACGATAGCGGCCTTTTTGCGGACGGTCGGCCCGCCAAACAGGCTGGATTTGGAAACGCTTGAACGGAAACGAGATCTCGTTGCGATGCTGCACCACAAAACGGGCAAAAGGCACCGTCAAGTCGTAGCGCAAGCCCTTCTCCGAAATCTTATTCGTGAGCCGGATACTGTTTCGCTCCTGCAGCTCCTCCTCTTCTACTTTGGAAATAAAATCTCCGGAATTCAGAATCTTAAACAGCAGCTTATCGCCTTCTTCGCCATACTTTCCCATCAGGGTCGAAAGGTTTTCCATCGCCGGGGTTTCAATGGGTTGAAAGCCGTAACGCCGGAAAATTTCCTTCACCGTATCGAAAATATAATTCCGGCGAGCCATCTCTACCGGCGAAAAGTCACGTGTTCCTTTTGGAATCGAAGGTTTCTGAGCCATAGTCTGTTTTTTTATTCGAGCTGCAAAAGTAACTAAAAACAAGAAAAGCCGGAATGGATCCGGCTGTTTTCATTTTTTTTCAACATTTCTTAATTCAAAAAACGAATGGACCATGGATAGCGATAGAATTCACCCTCGTTGGCTTTAATGGCCGCAATGATGGTAAAAACCAAAGCCGCGATACCAACAACCGCCATGAGGAGCAGTCCGATTCCAATAAAAACCAGAATTCCGGAAATAAAAATCAAAATTGTCACGGTAATCTGAAAGTTCAGCGATTCTTTGCCCTGGTCTTCGACAAAGCCGTATTCCTCTTTTTTCAGCAGATATACAATTAAGGGGCCGACAATATTTCCGGCAACCGGAATAACCAAGCCCGCGAAAGCTGCCAGGTGACAAAGCATGCCCCACATGCGTTCGTCTCGATCATCAATGATTCTGTCCATAAGTTATTTTTTCATGCAAGTTAGGGAAGTCATGGCGAAAATCAAAGGTCAAGTTTTCCTGCGAATATTAAACATTCCCTGTTGCCGATAAAATATTCTCTATTATCGCCGGCAGCGAACATCAATCAAGGCGAGGACGCTTCTCAATGCGGATCCGGGCATCGACGGCCAGAATCCGATCGCCTTTTCCTAGCAAGGGATTGATGTCCATCTCTTTAATTTCGACAGCAAAGCGCAACATGCTTGACAAGCGAACAATGATCTCGGCGAACTTGCGCTGGTTAGCGCCTTCCTGCCCCCGGTAGCCTTTAATGATCTGGTACGATTTCAGGTTTTTGATCATGGACGACGCCTCACAAATGCCCAGCGGAGCCAATCCGGAAGTGACATCCTTCAAAACCTCCACCATGGTTCCGCCCATACCACAAAGTACAACGTGCCCAAAACGGTCTTCGTACTTCGCCCCCAGGAACAGCTCAATTCCGGAGGCCATCTCGGCCATCAGTACAGCTTCGGTTTCCGGGATATTGATGAGCCGGTTAAACTCATGCAGCACGGTTTCCTTATCGTGTACGTTTAGGACAACACCCCGCACGTCACTTTTATGAACCGGCCCTATGACTTTCATCACCAGGGGCCAGCCCAGCTGTCCGGCAGCCTGCAAAGCTTCCTCGGGAGTTTTGACCACCAGCTCTTGCACCCGGGGAATGCCAGCCGCATCAAACAGACGGTGAATAATTTCGGGCGGCTGGTATCCATCGCTGGCCTGATCCACAATCCGGCGGATTTCGGGGATGTCGACCCCATCAAGAAAAACTTCATCGGTATGCGGCTTGGGGGTACTGGCCACTTTCGACAAAGCCCGCCCAAGCAACACTTCGTCGGGGAAGTTCACATTCCCTTCGGACAGAAAATAAGCCACATCGTCCCTTACGTTAATCACCGATGGGAGAATGGGATAAATTGGCTTTTTGCAGGTGTGCATCTTGCCGTTCAGCACTTCATACACGTCACCTACCGGGAAAAGGCCCGGGCTTCCGTAAATGACCGCCATGCCGTCCACCTCTT
>TARA_R110002050_G_scaffold84491_1_pt1 | contig 19401 bp, 16 predicted proteins | sample TARA_R110002050 | Tara Oceans TARA_R110002050 (sample SAMEA4396988) | marine metagenome | biome: Polar Biome; feature: [DCM] deep chlorophyll maximum layer (ENVO:01000326); material: water (ENVO:00002006), including particulate matter (ENVO:01000060) such as... | depth 25 m
AAATCAATGATTTAAGCGCTTTTGTTTTTGGGGAAATACTCAAAATACTACCTCAAAAGTCACGAAAAAGGTGCACAAAGACCACTGGCCGTAGGAAGAAAGGAGTATTTGTTTTGTGGCAATCATGAGTCGGCAGAGAATGCTGCCATCATGTATTCCCTGCTGGGATGCTGTAAGGCCAGTGATGTGAATCCCCGGGAATGGTTGACCGATGTGTTTACCAAAATCTCATTGTACAACCTTTCAGGAATGCTTCAATTCCTTCATTTTCGAGTAAACTTTTTATCATTCCGGTCTGCCAGGCGGTACCCATATAAATTTCTATCAGCCTGTTCTCTTGATTTGTTTTCATGGTTTTCAGTCTTTATTGTCCCTGAAAGGTTTAAAATATTCTTCAATGGCATCTACATACTTTTCGTAGGCGTCAATTCCTTTTTGCGTGACCTCACAGGTGGTCAGGGGATAGTTTTTCCGGAATGACTTTTTTATTTCAATATAGCCGGCGTCCTTCAGTTTGGACAACTGAAAACTCAGGTTCCCCTTGGTCGTACCGGTCTTTTCCAAGAGAAAATTAAATTCCGCCGTCCTGACACCGATCAGCAAAGACATGGCCGCCAGCCTGACCTGCGAATGCAACACGGGGTCCAGATCAGAAAACATCATGTAGCTTCTTTATAATGTCAGCAAAAAACCCGGGATTGCTTTTGTAATGCAGGATATGACCGGGAATGAGAATGGCAACCAGCCAGGCAATCGCGTGCAAAAGCATCTGCTCGTTTAGCGGCAACAGGGAACAGATGAATGCAAGTATCCCGAAAATCGCGCCTCCTGCAATGATCAGCTTATACCGCAGTACCGCCCCGGTTACCAAAACTGCAAAAGCAATGAGTACCATAAACAGCGGGTGCTGAAGGGTGAAGTTCACATTGTCCAGCACCTGGAACAAGATCAGGTTGGTCAGTACCAGGCTGAAAAACAAGGCGCCCCATATGTACCAAAGCGACTGCCCCACATAGGTTGTCACACGTTTTCGTTGCTTTAAGAAATACCAGGCCGTAAATCCAAAGGCAAGAAGCGGCAAAACCGGGTCTGCATATTGGAGGACAAAAACAACCCGGTTTGGAAGAAATAATACCTCAATGAGATATTTGATTAAATGGTTCAGCATCATGGCATACCCCCACACAATCAAGAGAATTCCGTCACTTTGGACTTTATTTTGGGATACCCTGATCATTTCCCGGATTACCTGTAAGGACTGCTTTTCATCGAGCTGTCCTGAATCAATAGTTTCCATTTTTTTAGGATTAAAATAATCAAACTGGTTTGCAGTACAAACTTAATTAAGTTTGAAATACAAACCAAATTCGAATGCTGAAATATTCACTGCTCCCAGAAAAGAAATTTGAATACGGAAAGGTTATCTCCGTTTATCCTTCGAATCCTTGTCAAAAGCTACCAGGTTAAACATTTCTCTCATCCTTGAGCGGATCCGGTTTCCATAAATCGATTCCAGCTCGGAGGCGGAAAGATTGGTCGTCAGATGGGTCAACATGCGTTTGGAAACAAACAGGTCGTAACGGGCCAGGAGGATTTCAGCCATCACGGAGCACTCGTTCCCAAAATGCTTGGGGGTTTGCTCTAATCCCAGGTCGTCAAAACAATACACCTTGGGAGCAGGCAGTCCGCCAATCCGAAAATACGAGCCTTTGCTGTAGTGATTGATCACCGAATAGCCATTTTTTTCAAACTCAAAGCTGATTTCCCGGGTGGGCTTGACGAGAAATTGCTTCTCCCGCAGGCAGAAATAGCTGATCAGCCGCACTAAACTCGATTTGCCACAGCCGATTGGCCCAGAGATCAGCAGTCCCTTTCGAAGGCTAAGACCGTGTTTTTCTGCATTTTCTTTGTCGCCGATGGCATACACCATTCTTATGCAGACGTTCTCATAAAAAAGGTGAATCTTACCGTTTAAGGGAAACAAAAGAAATGATGAAAAAATGAAAAATAAATACCGAAAAATCCGCGTGCCAGTACTCTTCTGAACTGCACCTTTTATTTAAAAAAATGGTATACTTTTGGACTGAACTACTGGTATACTTTTCGGCTGAAATAAGCATTCAAGCGGGTGGTTATGCTCCGGATTCTCCAAGCCAGGCCTTGGCCGACCTTTTGCCACACCGTTGGAAAAAATCAAACAACTGCCAGAGTTTTTCAGAAAACTCCAACTAATTCCAAGAAATTCCGGTAGAACTTGGAAAATTCCAAATCTCAGGCTGGTATCTCCCCCAGGGCTAAGAGAAAAATCTTACTTTTAGTATACGTGCCGCTTAACGCCCTATTTATTAGCGGTTGTTTTTCTTTTCATATTCGGTGTCTCTTACAATAATGAAGAGTGTCGGCATTCCCTGTTCGTCTTCAATCTCTATGGAGTATTTGTCGTATTCATTAAAATCGTTGAATAGGTTAACAATGTCAGACAAGGCATTGCCTCTTTGAATTCTACTTGGAATAACACCTTGTCCAATGTTAAGAAGATCGTATAAAATGCAATTCCAGTCAGGGTTTGGTGGAGTAGGTGAACTTTCAAAAGGAAATCCTAAGTCGCCAACAAGAACTCTATTTAAAAAATGTGCCCAGCTATATTCTAGATTTGAGTTCCAAGGGACTTGTCTCAAGTTTGGAAGTTGGTCAAGAATCAAATAATGTAATGCTTTAGTTCTGCCTTCGCTGTAGTCAGGTAAATTTCGTTCTGGTGTATTGATTCTTGAATTACGGTAAACTCTCGCTGGCATTGAAAACGTTATGTCACTATCGTATAAACACTTCTGAGATTGAGAGGTCAAAATTCTGTCTTTTTTGGCTTGAGATATTACAGCACTTCTAAATAGCGGTGTCTTGTTTTTATCCAGCAAGCAAAATACGACAAGTAAGTCTCCAAGTTCACAACTTGGGGTGTCACCAATGCATAGATTTACGGATGAGATGTGTCGAGTTATTCTCGGTTTTTGATGAATAAAAACAGAAGCAAATTTTACTTCGTATGATGAATGACTTAATATGGGCGCAAGATTTCTGTTTAGATAGTCAACGCCTACACCTCTTTCTAACAAATACTTTTTTATTATCTGTTGTTCAGTCAGATTAAAGTCAATCCCATTCCAAGAAGCTATTGAATGATTTGTTATGTCTTGCGAAAAGGTCGATACACTTTTAACAAACTTGTCGTATTCTGGAGATGGTGTCATTTTAGTGTAGATTTAAATAACTGCTAACGTTCCAGTATTTTACCCATTATTCAGATAAGCCGCTGTTAAATTTAGAAATAAAATTTAAATGATTCGTGATTACCGAAAGCAGCTTGCACAAGAGTACTGTACTATATTACGGAGTGCGCTGCTCAAAGTGTTTGAGAGCCTTGCTCAAGGTGCTTGAGCAACCTACTCCAGAAGCTTGAGTACACTGCTCAAGCCTCCGGAGTAGGTTGCGGTGATTACAAATCACCAGTTAAGAGGCCGGAATTGCAAATGCCGGCCAGCCGCCGCCTGCTTTGTGCATACCCGGAAGAGCGGGGGCTTGCCAATGAACCTCCCTTCTATCATTCGAGCTGAAAATCAGGCATTAAAAAGGACCGAATGGCATATTCCGGGCCAGCCGCCGCCAGCCTTCGACATATCACAACCGGCTCGCCTATTTCGTTGTATTTGTTGTCCGAAAATTTCAATTCTACCGAATTGCACACCGATCACAGATCGGCGCGAGCGGGTCGGCCAACCACGTACTTGTTTTGTGGATACCTTTAAGAGCGCACTGTTCGGCAATTATGTGAGTCTTTTCCTATTTCTTCTATAGTAGTCAACATGCTTTAGAAAGGATTCAGTGTGGTTTAAATATGTATTAACCATACTTTTGGATACTCCAATTAGTTTGCTAATGCTTTCTTCTGAAAGATCAATTTCTAAACGAAGTTGTTTCGCTGCAAATACTCGAGCATTTAAGTATTCCCTTTTTTTTGTTTTAGAAGAAAATTTCTCTCTGCACAATCCTGTTTCCTTCTCTACTTCCCTCAAAACTTTTTCTACCATTTCATTAATTTTTGTAGAATTAATTTGTTCTTCTACAATACGTTCATTTTCAGTCTTCTTGATGGTTTTATTCCGATTAAATACCCACTCTCCAAGAGAACCACCTTCAGATGAATAACTAAAATTTTCCTTTTTTGCCCAATTACTCAAACGACTCCAGGATATTTGAGCTTCTTCTGGAGTAACAGTTCTCATCCATTCAAAATTACGGTCTTCGTTTTCATAGCTTCTCAATATGGATGGGTCTTCGAGAAAAGCCTCGATGCTTCCACGGTAGTATTTTATTTTTTTTATAGTTATTGGGTTATTCAATATATTCTCCAACTTTGTGAGCCAACGAAGGTTTTCAGGGCGATTGTTTTGACGATTTGTTTCTATGTGGTCAACAATGTGCTGACCAGTTGGGGGTTCTCCTAAAAAAGCGAAAGCTACTATACGATGAACGACCACCTCCGAAGCAATCAGTTTATAACCTTTAATATTTGGTTTTCCAAAAGTCCACTGATCGTCTAATTTACGTAACGATTTGTTTTTAAGAGAGTGACGAAATACCGCTCCATTATCCCGTACAGAATAATGTTTGGTTTTGTAAACACAGTCTACTTGTCTTTTATAATCATCTACATTAACAGTCATTGCCTTTAGGGTGCTTGTTTTCTGCTGACACAGGAGAGCAGACCCCGATACCCCTCTATAATTACTGCCCATAAATGTACAAATTTAACAAGAACCAGAATGCATCTCCGTCTCCCAAATCACTCAAAGTTCTCGGAACATTATAGAGAAACTTTGAAAGAGCAACGACGTTTTATGGGAGGAAAACGGGGTTCGCCGAATGCTTAAAAAACTTCTCCGTATCTTTTTGAACTCTTCCCGGTATATGTGTTCCATACTTCTCGGTATATGTTTCCGAACTTCCCGGTATAAGTTTTTAAACTTCTCTGAAGATATTCCACACCGACCCATATGACCAGCGAATCGCACCGCCGCCATTTATTGTGGCACCATAACACCGAAATACCAAGCTGGCACAATTTCGACCGTTTTACCAATCGTCATTCCGGCGCAGGTCGGGAGCTGTTGGCTGGTATCGCCACGCCCAAAACATCAAACTTTATCATCGCCAAATAGCGAGCTGTTAACCATGAGCATAGTGAGGCGCTCACCATTAGAGTGAGGAGACCTTCCTTATTAGGATGAGGAGACTCTCCTCATTAGGCTTTCGGCCGACCCCATATGCCAGCGAACCTCCCATCTCCCATACGGATTGAAAATCCGGCGTTAATAAGGTGCGGATGACATATCCGCACCAGCTGCAAACCACCGGTCTTGGTGCATATCCCAATGAGTCGGGGCAGAAGCAGGGCATAACCAGTTGTTCTAAAGTTTTTAATAAGATTTGCGCTTATTGGGGGAAACCTGATGAGCAGGGGTCAGCAAGCCACACGCTTACTTTATGCATACCCGGAAGAGTGGGCTTTCGAGGTGTTCGAAACGAGGCTTGCGAGTAGCTTTCGATTCAACCAGCAAACCTCCCTTCTTCCATTCGGATTGAAAATCCGGCGCTTACAAGGACCGGATGGCATATCCGGTCCATCCTCAAACCGCCTGCTTTAGTGCATATTCCGATGAGCCGGGGGAGACCCTCCTCATTAGGCTTTCGACCTGCTCTATATGACCAGCGAACCTCCGCCGCCATTTATTGTGGCTAAATGACACCGAACTACCAGGGTCGCATCGCAGGCCTGAACATGGTGATTGCAAATTCCAATTTATAAAGGATCGAACTGCCAGAATGGGAAACTTCATGGAATGGATGGGGACTTATCATTGAACCGAAAGCCGATGCCCAACATCAGGAAATTAGGATCATGGAAATCTTTGAGATTATATCCGATGTGAATGAATGATCTTCGGCTAACTTCAATCTTCAATGCCACCAGTTGGTATAGCGCCTTGAGGTCCCCGCCCCGGTGAAGGACGTTAACCCCCATCCCAACACCAACGGTAAAATAGGGCATTACATACTCTGCCCGTCCGGATATTCCAAGAGCTAACTGCCTGCCAAGCGAAGGCTGGAAAAACTCCTGCCGGGTTCCTATGATGTAATCTTCCGTATAAACGTTTGCGCTGCCATCGTAAACACCGTCAACAGATATCCCTGCACGGAACTTGTATCCGAAATTATACATCGGAGAAAAGTTGAATCCCGTCACCATGTATGCAACAGGCGACGCAACCATCTTATCTCCAGCAACAACACCTTTTCTTCGCCAGGACCCGAAAAACACGAGGTCGTAATTGATGTGACGTGGAAACACCGGGATACGCGGCTGATATGAAGGATCTATGCCGGAAAAATCTTCTCTGTTAAAATTATAGGTCACTCCGAGGCTTAAACCAGTGGTATTCAGTCCTGCATTTGGGAACTTGGTATTCCCGTTGGAAAAATGAGAAAGGGTAATCCCCCCGTTCAGGTCAAACTGCCGCGAAAGCATCCAGCTCAGGTATAAATCCACGTTGATATAAGCATTCACCTTCGAGCCGATCATGACGTTGTAAAAATTATCTTCATAATCGTAAGGCTTCCATCCAAACGAAAGTCCGAAGTTCCACTCGTAGTTCAGCGACAACTGTCGGTTAAACCGGTTGATCTTCGATCCCTGGAACAGGTAAAGCGCAAGCGGATTTCCCAACTGTTCCTTTTCCCCGAAGGAATACCAAGCTAATCCGACTCCCTGGTATGCCTCCCTAAAAATACGGCCGCCCATCGTGTTGGGATGAAACTGGAACGAGTATTTCAGATGGGTGGAAAGACAGCTGTTGATCGGATCCATGGATGCATTATCTCCCCTGAGAAAAGTATTGGTCGGGAAAATATAGTCGGGCCGGATCTCTATGCCCACCCGGTGAAAAAGACGCCGCGAAAAGAAAAAGGAATCGGCCGCGCTGGAAAGGTGCACTTCCGGTAATTTCAGGCCGGCAGAAGCCGGTAACCTGCTGACAGTTTTGTCTTCTACCGCATTTTCATCCTGTGCAAAACAAGTATGGGCAAGAAGAAGTAACAGGACTAAAAGGGGCACCGTTTGCCTCTTTTGTATCCTACTTCTCATATGTAACTTCATTGCTATCTGTTTTATATTGACCTGGCCGATCTGGTTTTGCCCTAAACCAGCGTTTGGTGTCACTCCGGCGCAGGCCGTTAGTTGTCAGCTGGTATCTCCATGCCAAAGCTTTTAGCAGCGGCGATTCGTACGAAAAAGAATAATTTCCATCTCCCTCAATTATAGTAATGCCACCTGTGTATCTGTAATGCAGGTTTATAATATTGTTTTCTACCTGATGTAAGGACAATGGGTCTTCGGAGTCCTTATCACACGATGTCAAGCCGAAAGTGGGAAATAGGATAACCAAGATCCAGAAAATTGGGCTGAGCCTTGGGGGCATTTTATTTTTTTAAGGGTTTTATATTTGTTTTGATGCTTCGTAACTTTTTTTATCTGCTTCTGTGGCTTCTTCTACCCACCAGATTTCATTTGTTTCGGGTAATATATACACGCTTACAGGAACATCATCCCGCTCGGATTCTTTCAGAAGTTTCAGGAATTTACTTCCATACAGGTCATGGATTTTGCGCCCGTCAGGCATTTCATCATATAAAGCATTGTTCAGGACATTTTCATTAAAGGAGAACACCCTGGCATGGGGCATAAGCCCTAAAGTATAAATAGAAGGGGCATTTTGCATTTCATGAATTGAAAATGGGACAGTCCAACCTAGGTGCTGCAAATCTGACTTTGCTGTTGTAGGGGCAGTGTCACATTTTAAACACTCCAGGTCATCGGAGCTGTTACAACCAATCATAAAAATTGACACAAATGCAATGAAAATATTTTTAAGGATTGAATCAAGATTCATTTTTTTCATATTACGTATTTTGTCTTCGCAGCAATCTGTTTTTCGAAATAATGGGCAAAGATATACGTATAAAATCTCAGAGTCCTTGATTCAAATCAAGGATTTGAACCAAGTGACAGTTTCCTTCTGATCCTGCTCAAGGTTTCGGGCGTAATTTTTATCAATGAAGCGATCTCTTTTAAAGAGACCAGGTTCAAAATATCGGGGTAACGTTCTATCAGTTTCTGATAGCGTTCTTCCGGCGAATCGCAATACAATGAAATCAGCCTTCCGTAGATATCTTCAAAAATGGATTCTGCTACTTTGCTCCGGAAATTGTCTGAGCCGCAATTGTCGTAAAAGGCGTTAAGCTCATCGTAAGTGAGGATCAGCACGGTACTGTTTTTGATAGCCTGCCCGGCTATAACGGAAGGTTTTTGGATTTGGAACGAACCGTAGTCAACAACAAAATCATTTTCAAAACTGTACCCCACAATCTGCTCATTCCCATCAGAGGTGTAGGCCAGATATCTAAATCCGCCTTTCAGAATAAGGCCTACATGGTCATGCTTTTGTCCCCGTTGCATAAAAAATTCTTTCTTCCCGTATTCTTTTGTGATACCATTTCCGATGAAGAATTCTCTTAATTCTGCGATGCCTTCCAGTTCCAGATATTTATTAAAAACAGACATAATTACGGTGTTTTGAACCACAAGACCTGCAAATAAACCTAATTGTTCTCATTTGGCTAAATTTCTGGTTGTGTCCAATGTCTCTTTATTTTTTTTCTATTGTCCAAATAAACTGCTGTTAAAATTAGAAATAAAAAATTAATTGACTGTGATTGGGAAAAATCGAATGTAAGCAGCGGTTATCAGCGATAAGATAGAAATCATTCTTCGGAATAAGCAGTGGCACACCTTCGCCCGAAATTCCTGGCACAACTTGAACCGAAATGGGCTGGCACAACTTCACCCGTTTTATCTTGCGTCATTCCGGCGCAGGCCGGAATCTGCCAGAAGGTAGCTAGACATGCACCCGTGTGTAGCAAAATCTGCGCACGTCTGCGGTTAAACCTGCGTAGGTCTCCAGCCAAACCTGCGCACGCTTGCAATGAAATTTTCACACACCGTAAGTGGTGCTTCCATACGTGTGCTGTTTTATTTCCATACGTGTGAAAATTTACGTGCATACTTATGGAGATTTACTTCCGCACGTGTGGAAATATGTGCCGGCAGGTAACCCGGGTTGGTAGACTTCTTTCGGAAAACCCGGAAAGCCAATCCATTTTAAAAACAGAAGTAAACCCAAGCTGTTTTGTGTGCTGTGCCGGGGAGGAATCTTACAACATACTTTAACGATTGCCGTTGCAAACAGCTACCAGCTCGCCCCTCGTCACTTTCTTTTCTTTTTGTTTTCCAATTTTTTAAGTCCCTCTTCAAGTTCCTTCATTTCCTGCACATCTTCAATTTCAATTCGGCTTTTGCGGTATTTTTCATATTCCGATTCTGCCAGTTCTTTGGCCATTCTTGCCGAAATTGTCCCTGCGTGTTCCAATATCTCTTTGTCGTTCAATGTCATGAAATCGTTGAGTTTACTAATCCAGTCTTTCATGTACATTGGTTTCCGGTTCCTTGCTTGCAATTCGGCAAACGAAAGGTACTGGTCAACGATTAAATTCAGGTCTTTTAATTCATCTTCAGCCAAGTAGTTTTTTGCAATCGAAACATCGGTTTTCCTAATTTTCCCATGAGGCGCATTTTTCCATGTCGTTAACCCCATGTTTTGTTTTTCTGAATCTACTCGTTTGAAGATTATTTCCGAAGCAGTGTGTCCGTGAATTGCCCAGTGCATTTTGTTTTGCACCGACTTAAAAAACAACTGGCTTTCCTCTGTTGTCGGGTCATAATCGATCGCGGTTGTATAAATATCTTTGATTTTGGCATAGAAAATTTTCTCCGAACTGCGAATGTCCCGGATTCTTTCCAGCAGTTCATCAAAATATGTGTTGGTATGCCCGGTTTCTTTTAATCGTTCATCGTTTAGCACAAAACCTTTTATCAAATATTCACGAAGCTGTGTTGTTGCCCAAATACGAAATTGAGTTCCACGGTGCGACTTTACACGGTAACCAACCGAAATAATTACATCGAGGTTGTAATAGTTTGTTGAATAGTCTTTACCGTCTGCGGCAGTTGTCAAGTAATCCTTGACAACTGAATTTTCAACCAATTCTCCTTCTTTGAAAATGTTTCGAATATGCAGGCTAATATTTTGTTTAGTGGTCTGAAACAATTCAACCATTTGTTTTTGATTGAGCCAAACCGTTTCTTCTTCCAGCCGGACATCAATTTTTGTTTGTCCGTCTTCGGTTTGATAGAGTAGTATTTCTGAATTTGCCATGCTTAACCAGTATAATATTTCACAAAAATCGTTGGTAACTCTTTGTTGTGTTGTTTAAAATGAGCTGTTGCCCTATTTTATCCCATTAGCAAAACCGCACCGGTGAGGGTTAATGCATTCATCTCACCCTCATTTCGCAACGTAATCTTGTCCATCTCATAATCTTTTAAATCCTGTTCAGACATTATTCCCCAGTTAATAGGCCGGAATTGCAAATTCCAGCCAGCCGAACGCTTGCTTTATGCATACCCGGAAGAGTGGGCTTTCGACGTGTTCGAAACGAGGCTTGCGAGTAGCTTTCGATTCAACCAGCAAACCTCCCATCTTCCATTCGGATTGAAAATCCGGCGTTAATAAGGTGCGGATGACATATCCGGCCCAGCTGCAAACCGCCCGCTTTGGTGCATATCCCAATGAGCAGGGGCAGGGCATTATAACATCGCTGCCTTCATAAAATACTCATCCATTCCATCAATACCTATTAATAAGAATTGATCTTGTAGATGTACAGCTCGATTGATAAGTTCCAAATCATCCATTTCATCTGCCTCGCGCAAAATTGTAGTCAAGGTGGAAATCAAAGGTTTTGAATGCCATAATCTTGGCTTAGGCTCAAATGATCGAAATTTAGAAAGTAGGCTTTCACATAACTCTAGTGCTATCAATGGATTAATTGTTGCATGATACTCAATCCAATCAATAAAAGAATGAATTCGGGGAGTTTTATCATCATCTAGAGTCAAAGAATCTATAAATAGTTTCCCTGTCACAACGCTGATGCATTTACCCTTCTCATCTAGCCTAAAGGCTCGATCTATTTTATGTCCGAATTCTTTTTGAATTTTGTTTTCCTTAATGAATTCTCTCAGTGATTCTTGACATATTCCATCCGGATTCGTCTCTAAATTAGCTATAAATACACTTAGTGCTCCATCCCAAACATCCACTTTATTTATTTCCTTTAATTCATTGAAGAAATCTTGTTGATTGCTGTGACCTTGTATCATACACAGAGCAGAAAGCCTGCCCCATGATGCACCAGCTTCATCTATTGCTTCATTTTTTATCCTGTCCAAGCATGGCTTTACCATTCCAAAATTTTCTTGGTACTGATAATACAGGAATCTTTCTGCTAAACCCCACAGATGTGTTTGTTTCTTACTAAATATGATGTTAAAAATCTGCCAACCCAATTCTTTACTTTTATAAACAGTGTAAGGCAGATGCCACAATAAAGCGGCTCTTACTTCCTGTGCTTGATCTGCAGCCAATTTCCTTATTATACTAACAATGAGTTCCGATGGTTTTATTTCCATATCCAGTAACCTATTCATTACCTCTATTACAGATTTAGCAACAACTCCTCTTGTACAATTTATTGAATTGTTTGCAATATCATTAGAAGTAACTTTATTATCATTTAGCCTTTGAACATTTAACCTTTTACCATCTGGATCAGAATGGTTGCTCAACGGTATAAGCAATTTAACAATCCGTTCTAAATCTTCTCGACTTGATAATGCTTCAATACAGTCTTCTACCATTCTAGCGTAAGTAATATCATTGTCAAATGAAGAGTGTTTTATTTCAATTCCCCCAAGCAATTGACTTGCAATATCATTGATGCTTGGCAAGGGGGATATGGGCTTATAACTACTATCGTTTACTTTTCCTAATCTACAATGAATATGAGAGCCGACTCCTTCTAATATTGGTTTTGCAATTGAATCTGGAAATTCATCCAACTTAGGGCTATTGACTATCCTTAAGTATTTGGCAGGATTATTCTTGGCCAGAATTGAAATGGTTCGACTTAGCTCTTCGATTCCTCCACTATTACCATCCGCGGGATGGAAACTATGCCCATTATAACCTTTATAATAGCTAAAAAGGGAGTACAGGGATTCAATGCTTAAAGTGTCTAAAACTTCAGCACTCACAGGAGAATATACAAATCCACCCTCTGAATATTTTTCCCTGCATGGAGCATAATAACCAAATTGTGGGATAAACTCGTCGATGAAATTATTTACACGATCTGCCCTAAAACAAGCTGGAATTCGAATAAACAATTCGAACCTAACACGATTGTACCAATTTTTTAAATATTCCTCTTTTTCTGTACGGTCAGTGAACAAAGTTTCAATTACGGCGACTATTTTATCCTGAATTTGCTCTGACAATAAGTGAAAGGATTGATTTATTAGTAAACCCAATTCATAATTCAATTTATCTGACTCAAAAAGCTCTTTGTCTAACAACTGAGTAGTTATTCCACCTAAATTAGTCTCAATATTTTCCAAGTACGCCTTGATAATTATATATCTAAAAGCCAATTCATTACATCTTTGCAATTTTGCTTCTTCTCTCTTCCACCATTCAGAATTAGTCCTTGCATGGTTTAAAAGTGCCTCTTCTACTGCCTGTAAAAGTGTTGATATATTCTCGATATAGATGCTACTAAAATGAGATACTCTACCGGGGATGCTTGTATATTCCAGTAATTTGCACTTTAAACCACCCTCTTTCCAATCCTGAGAACTATCAATCCAAGCAAATAATGTCTTTAGTATCAGATTCAGAAATTCTTCCGAATTTATGAGATGTTTTTTCAGAAAGTGTCCATCCTTAAGATCGTGACTTTCGCAATGCAGTTCATTTTTTCTATTCCTGGTGATCATTTCTTTTGCTGAAACATCACGAGTCATCCAGGTCCACAAAACTTCATAGCCGTCACCTGTTGCTTCTATATAATTACAGTAAATAGTTCCCATAAAATGAGCGTCTGTATTGTTGTAGTCTTTAAGTGTATAAACAAGATCTTTCACACCTCCAACATGGTAATGCTCAAATTGTATTAGACTATGAGATACTATCCAAATATTCTCTCTTCCCCAGTCTTCCTTAAGTGCATCATTCCATATTTCTACAATTTCATTAGGATAAATATTCATCCATAAATCCAGTTTTCTTAAAAAAGTGGAATACCACTCACTATTGTCCGGCTGATGAATTAAAAATGGATACCATTTGTATGCAATTAACTCAAACCAATGGCTCGATTTTAAAGTCCAAAAGAATCTTTTAAACAGATCATTGTTGTTTAAGAACATCCATCTTATCAAATTCCAATCATCATTTATTGGAATCACCTCCGCATATGTTTCTACTACTAACCTTTTGAAATGATATGCTATTTCATTATTTGAAAGAGTCTCGCGAATATTTCGGCTAAAAGATTTAAACGATTGACTCCTCACAAAAAACAAATAACTACGGACTAATGGCCGATAGAAAGGTAAGGGTGGATGCTCTGTTATTAATTCCGAAAGTGTAGTTCCGTTTTGTAAAGCATTGCCCGCTACAAAATTATCAAACAAGGTTTGGTGGCTAAAACCAATTTTGCCATCAGCTTCCTCATTTAGAACACCTTTGCTTACCAAGCTATGAAGAATATATTCTTCAATATTTATAACCGTTTTAGGAAGGCTGTGCTCCCTTTCCTTTAGTAGCTTTTCAGCGATTGAGAATATCTTTTCGAAAACCTGCTCTTCAATATCCGTATCTTGTTTCAATGTGTAATCTATAAAAGCCTTATATAAGTCGTAGGTGGTTCTCACGTTAAATACACCCTTAAACCCAGATATCTTTTCAAAAAGACTTAAATTTTGAGGGAGGCACAGCAACTCGTTTAAATCTGGGTTTAACTGCTCAACACTAACATCTAAGTTATTTAAGATCGGAAGAACCGTATTTTGGAAGTCAAAGTCGTTAAGCTTAGTTTCAACATCCCATTTCCGATCACGAAGTCTTGGGTCGTATTTCAAATCAAATTCTCTACAAGCTGCAATAACAGTAACATTTTGAATAATATGCAGTTGATCGATCAGCTTTAGGAAAAAATTTAACGCTGTATGATCACGTTGACATGAAAGAACATCCAGAGAATCTATTATTACCACAACATGCGAAACCGAACTTAAAAATCCACAACTTTCTACTATTTCTTTGGGCAGGGAGCTGCCATCGGAGTCAATTTCCACATATCGATCCCCTTTTATAAATAATAACTGAAACTTGCTATCCTTTTCTATAGCATCGGCCAAATCTAATAACAAGCAAGTTTTTCCACTACCAGGTCTATCTTGGACTAAGATGGTATTTTTCTTATTCCGAATATGGTTTAAGATGTCATTTAGTTCCTTCCTAATTATTTTTTGACCTGCAATGGTTCTTTTCCAATCTTTTCTGCCAATTGCTGATGTTCTTTGAAATTGATTAATAACCTCCTTTTCACCAAAATTTGGAAGCCTCGTTAATCCTTTGCTTGCCAATTCTTCCAGTACATCTTTCGACCTGATTTCGAATTTGTCAATTAAATCTTTTGATTGATGCCTATTTATATAAGCCTCAAGTGTATCCAATGCAAGTGACGGATTCGTTACGATCCTACTCAAAGAGTCTTTGTTGACTTTACCCCATTTTTCAGTATTATGGTGAGAACCTGTATGAACTCTTTTTAATAAATTGAAGATTTCGATTTCAGAACGTTCCCATTCCTTTACCAATATTGAAAGCGCTTCAGTATTTTTATTGCTTAAATGTTTCTTAAAATCACTAAAATTGGGATATAAACGACATTCCTTTGGAAGGGTGGTAAATTCACCTAATGGAGTGGATGAATACAATTCAACAGTAATGTGTTCTCCTTGTTCTAACTGATCAAGGATCTTAGGTAATTCACTCCCCCAATCCTTGATCGACCATGACCTTTCCTGCGTTTGATTCTTTTTGGCTTGAATGTGTCTTCTCGCGCCATCTTTATAGACAGCAACAATATCATCTACAGTAACCTTTTCATTTTTACCAGATAATCCGTTGGACTCAACCTGTACGTATTCAATTGAATCATTAGTCAACAACTCAATTACCCAATTTATAGCTACTGCTCTTTGGTAATCATCTCCTTGGTTTGAATAAGTTCCTGCTTTACTCATAAAAGAATTTTAGACTATTGATATAGCAAATTAAAGCTTCATCATTTTTCTAGCACATCAAGGTGCAAGAAACTGAAAACCTGCCATAACGGTAGATTTTCATATTATGGGGCGGCGCGGCTAACAACGACATTCCTTAAATCGTCGGCAAGAATCCGGTGCAGCTCCGATTCCGTCAGGTGTCGTTCAACCGGGACTGATCACTGGGCGCTGCACACCGCTCATATTCCCATTTATTATGCATAGCAATTAATTTTCAGTCCCATAATATTCTTCACATTTCTCACAGAAACCAGTTGCATTGTCGGTTTCGAGACTTTCTCCGCATCGTGAACAAGTATTTGGTGAAGCAACTTTAGGTCCCTTTATGTTTAGATAATCTAATTTCTTTGAATCAACAATTTCCAACTTGCAATATTGACACTTTAATTTCTTAATCTCATTGCCGATAAGTATCTCTTCTCCACTGGAGGGATTAAACTCATAAAGAGGTTTTAAATATAATACCGCTTCATTCTCACAAGCAGGACAAATTACTATGTTTTTATTGGGTGTTTCGGAAATTTCGTATGTGACCTTGTCTTTTTGCTCGACATATTGAGAATTTCCACTTAGAGATTTCCATTTTTCCAAATGTGCATCTAAAAGCAGCGAGATTTCGCTTTCCAATGACTCTTGTAATTTACTTGAAATATTTGCTAATCTTATATGGCTACCGCTGAAAAAATGACCTCTCTTTATATCCGTTTCAATTGAGTAAGCCTTTAGCAGAGGATAAAAATCTCTTAGCAGCAATTGTTTGTATTTGGGTAAGTCAATATGTTTCAATTCACAATGAGCAATAATATCTCGAGCATCAGAAAGCATAAAAAGAATGTTTTTATTTTCATATGTAGTCTTTGATATGCATTGAGCTCTTAGAACACTATTTCTAAATGCTATTACATCTCCGTTGGGATTTTTTGTTAAATCAGTTGAAACACTTTCTCCTGTCAGCAGTTTATTTTTATACAAAATCTGAACAGAGTTTTTAAATTCAGGTTGGATTAAAATATATGTTGGATTAATGTCAAACAGTATTCCTTTTAAGAATTTTTCCAAGCCTATAGCAAAATTCATGGTCAAGTTAATTACCTCAAAATCTCCAATATCGTTATTTATCCTTTTTGCGACATCCTTAAAATAAAGACCTGAATCGTTGATGTAATCATTCATTTGTTAGTTTGTTTCTATTATGCATAACGGCTGGTGCATATTGCGACCTAGATTTCGGAGCACGTTCCCGTCAGGTAGGATATGACGACGATACGAGAATCCGTAGTTGGCGAACCACCAAACCCGCCCTGCAATATGTACTTTATGAGGCACAGTTTTTATATCTCATTTAATTCAATTAGCAATTCTTGCTTTAAGTTTTCGTCTTTTATTCGTTCTATTATTTTGATTGTAATATTTCTTAATCGAAGATAGGCATCGCTCAAATAATTGTCATTAGGAGCTTCAATTCCATGAAGGACTTGATTTCGTATCCGTCTGAATTTTTGAAGCTCGCTAACTTCACTTTTATTCAAAATCTCAAGTTGGTTAAGCATGTTGAATTGCGGTACATTATATTTTCGAGTTCGGTCGACAATATTATGCTCCCTCATAATTACATTAAAACTTTTCTCCAACACAATCCATGTTTTTACAAACGATTCAAATCCTGATGTATCTTTATTTGGACCAACTATTTTGGTAAAGTAATTTTTTAATGATTTGTCTTTCAAGTCATCTTTATAAAAGTCACGAATAAACATGTTGAGAAGCTGGTCAGAAATTGTCTCATCAACACTTTGATTTATATTCTCTAAGTACTTTGTAAATGTTTCTGTATCATAATTGAAAATGTTTTTGAAGTAATTATTTAAAATCTTTGTGTCTCCCAGTTTTAGTTTGTTTATGTAGTTCTTATTCAGTGAATTAGTTATGAAATTGGTTAGTTCATAGCGATTTGAAATTTCTTTAGATTCTTTAGTTCTCTTTGTCATTGCTTTTTGCAATCTTTCTAATGCAATTTCGCCTGTTAATACAAGACCATTTATTTCATCTAAAATTGCCAATTCTTCATCCCATAAACTACCCGAAAGAGGCTTATATACTAAGTCATGTTCAACTTCTGACCATGCATGCATCAAAACGGAAGCAACTTGAATTTCAAAAATGGTACTCTGATATCTTTTATTCACCGTGTCCATTTTATCAATCTCAACACGATAGTGAGTTGCCCAATATCCTGAAAATCTCTTTGTGTATTTTGGCTTATGTGAAGACTCTGGAAAATTCTTCTTTTTTATGACTTTAAATAATTCTTTAACAATTTCATCAATCAAATCTCTATCAGAAGGGAAATATAACGCTACTCTAACTCCAGCTAAATCAACAATGTCATCAAATATTGATTGGACATTTTTATATTGCTTTTCATTATTTCTCTGTTCTAACTTATCTTTTAGTCTGTCAATTCCTTTAGCCCTATAAGAAACAATTGCTTTAATTCCTCTTTTTCTTAATTCTGACTCTAATTTACTATATCCAATCCTTGCGAGCTCAGTATAGAAATCATACTGCTTGTTATATTGATTTAAGAATACTTCAATTATTTCCATAAGTTAGTTTTGTGAAAGATTTATGAACTTACTCGGGTAATTTTAAATTGTGCCTTTTATATGTTCTCCTAAGCTACCTTATATCTCTGTTGATGGAGGGGATATGTGTAACTCCATTATCTTGTATTTCTAGCATAAAAACTGCGACACCAGCCCCAACATCCATTGGATTTCCACTATCCTTTAATATCCCATAAATCTTTGTGTTGTTCATTTTAGGAGGGTAGTCAGGTGTCGTTCGCATTATCAGTTTGTTGTTTGGTGCCAGAAAGTTACAATAATTCTAAACGAAAACTCATCGATAGTAAAAAATGTTGAGAAACTGTTTTTTTTGAACCGTCTGGAGCAAGGTAAGGTTGAGCTTTAAAAAGATAAGAAATTTAACTCGTCAGTCTGGACTATTGCATACGGCGGTATGAAAAACCGCGACAGCAGGGTTCGATTTGTTAGTGGTGACAAGTCACCATTTTAAAAGCCCGGAATGACAAATTCCGGTTAACCTGGTTTCTGATTTATTCCTTTGGCTTGATAAACCCGATGGGATTGCGTGATTTGACGGCAAGTTGTTGCTTCATGGCCAGTTCGGTCAGTGCGATATAGATGTCATCAAACTTTTCTTCATTTTCGTCGCCGATCTCTTCCAAAGCTTTGATGCGCTCCTTAATTTCCTCCAGTTCCCCCGAAAGCGATGATGGAGCAGCTTGGATCATATATCTCCGGATAGCAATAAATGCTCTTATGATACTAATGTTTATCTCAATAGCCCTGGCACTCTTCAAAACACTCGAAAGCATGGCCACACCGGGCTCATGAAAAACTATTTCCGCTCTTTCAGCAGCTTCTCCAAGAGTGCACTCTTTTCTTTCTCCAACTCTAGCATGCGCTCGTACAGAGCTGTTTTTTCTTTGGCAAGTTCAATTATTCGGTCTACAGGATCAGGATTGTTGTTGATACAGCCTAGATTATAAATACCTGCCATACCTCCTTTTTCAATCGTATTATTTTCAATAATAAAAGTCACCGGGTCTTCTTCCAGTTCTTTAATAACCTCAGGAGCTACATTCAGGGCTTTGGCAAACTTCTCAAGCATATCGTCATCAATCACTTTCTTGTGTTCGTAGTTAGAGATTTGGGCTTGGCTAATCCCGAGATCAATCGCTAATGCATCCTGTTTGACTCCCAGGGTATGACGGATCCGCTTGATCGCATGTCCGTGATGTGTGTTTCTCGAAGGTTTTTCTTGTGTTTCCATCTTATTCTATTTGTATATAGTCAAACGAAATTAGTAAAATCATGGTTGTGATTATAATTATTTGTGCAAAATCAATAATTATAAGCCGCATTATTTTTATTAACTCTTTCAAACTTATT
>TARA_R110002050_G_scaffold15392_3_pt1 | contig 19377 bp, 17 predicted proteins | sample TARA_R110002050 | Tara Oceans TARA_R110002050 (sample SAMEA4396988) | marine metagenome | biome: Polar Biome; feature: [DCM] deep chlorophyll maximum layer (ENVO:01000326); material: water (ENVO:00002006), including particulate matter (ENVO:01000060) such as... | depth 25 m
GCTATCTGATTCCTTTTCACAAGCTGTGAAAAGAAATACAGACAGTGCTGCAACACATAGTGTTCCAAAAACTGATCTGTATTTCATTGTTTTCATAATATTCGAATTTAGATTAATATTAATAAAACGTCTTTGAATTAAGACTACTTATTAAAATAAGAATCCTAAACGAATACGGCTATTGAAGTTTGGTCCAAAGTTAGAAGAACTTCCATTTGGAGTACTCACTTTAGGGCCTGTAACAGGCGTAGACTCAGTATCAGCATTGCTAGTAGTTGCAAAGCCAAACCCTACTTCAGTTCCCATGTATATGTGCTTGCTAAAATACCAATCAGCACCTAATAGTAAATTTAAGCCAAGTGTTGTAGAACCATCCTTAACTTCACTTTCTCCTGCAATTGCATCACCTGCTCCATTTAAGCTTTCTTGAGTTTGTGTAGTGCTAGAAGAAGCGAAATTTAATTCAGCACCTACATAAGGAGACAAACGGTCTGTACCCTCAAAATGCTTTTCAATACCAGGATTGATAGAAAATCCAAAACTTGAATTTGTTCCTTCTACTTCAATTTGATTAGGTCCTTGTAATTGAATATCCGTAGTAGATGATGATGAAACAGAAAACCCAACTCTTAGTGCAGTTTGGCTGTCCATAAAATACCTAAACTTTAGGTTATTAATACTGATAGGATTACCTCCTAATGGAGCGAAATTTACTTCAATGTTCTTTTCTCCGCCTGCAGGTTTGAAATCCTGAGCTTGTAAGCTTGAAGTAGTGAATACACCAGCAGCAATAGCTGCAATTAATAATACTTTCTTTTTCATGGTAATAAGTTTTTGTTAGTTTTAAGTTTAACTGAGACAAACGTAGTAAAAAAAATCATCTACTACCAAAAAAAGAAATTAAACTTAGCTCATAAACTAATTAATAATGGGTAGTTTACATTAAATTAATTTATCATAACAAGCAAATTTTCAATATCTACAGGGTTTTTAAACCAATTTAATTTTTGTATTTATGATGGTTAACCTCATCAAAAAATTTTGAACAGCAATTTTGTTCATAATTCAAAATTTTTGGTTAGTTTGAACTAGGTTAAGCATAGCATCAAAAATATATTTTATAGTTAATTTCATAGTCTTATCAAAAGAAACCACCTCTTTTTTTTAATCCGTTTTTTTAGCGTAGCTGCTGATTAAACTGTTTATGTCCCCAAATTTTGAACACTATTTTTGTTAAAACTTTGCTAAAAGAAACTTAAGCTTTAGCAAGGTTCTCTAAAAGTTGGCGCTCAAACTTTACTTTTGCAACATGATTCAAGTTGACGATGTATTGCTTTCAGAAGCACTTTTTGATAATTATTTTGTTTGTGATTTAAACGCCTGCAAAGGAGCTTGCTGTGTAGAAGGTGATGCTGGTGCACCCTTAGAAATTGATGAAATTGATAAGATCGAAGCCAATCTCGATGACATTCTACCTTTTTTAAATGATAAAGGAAGAGCAACCATTAAACAACAAGGGGTTTTTGAGGTTGAAGCCGATGGAGAATATGTTACCCCATTAAACAACGGAAAAGAATGTGCATTTACCATTTTCGATGATAATGGCATTGCAAAATGTGGTATGGAAGCAGCTTACAGAGCTGGGAAAACTGACTTTAAAAAACCATCTTCTTGTCATTTATACCCCATTCGAATTACTAAACTAAAGCACTACGAAGCACTAAACTACCACGAGTGGGGAATTTGCAAGCCAGCATGCGATTGTGGAAGTAAATTGCAAGTTAAAGTTTATCAGTTTTTAAAAGAGCCGCTAATTAGCAAATATGGTACTGAGTGGTTTCAACAGCTAGTAGAAGTTGATGCGCTGTTAGAAAAGGAAAGAGTGAAAGGAAACTAAAAATATGAAATCTGAAACTGGAAAAAATAATTGCGAATCAAGAATTATTAATTGGTAGTTTATAATTTTTAATCAGATTTCGGGAAAAATAGTGAATCTGCATCTTATCCCAAATTTATTTTTAAATGCCGTTAATAAAGTTCATCCATCCTTTCCTTTTGGAAAATTAATTAAAAATCATTTTACAAACTTAAGAGCCAAGCAGGCTGGGATTTTAAGTAACATTTGGTTTAACTGTAAAGTATAACATACTGAGTTATCACACAAAATTTAATTCAACTGAAAAATGCGCTTTTTGAACAGTCTCAACTTGATTCTATAAACCAAATAGTAACAAACCGGCACAATCACTAAAGTAAGGAAGGTTGCGAAAGTCAATCCAAAAATAACCGTCCATGCGAGTGGTCCCCAAAATATAACATTGTCACCACCAACATAAATGTCGGGATTGTAATTGGTAAATAGTCCAAAAAAGTCGATGTTTAATCCAATTGCCAATGGAATTAATCCCAATACCGTTGTAATCGCTGTCAATAATACTGGTCTTAACCTCGCTTTTCCACCCGCAACAATAATTTCAAAAATTTCCTTTCTTGGTAACAATTGCTCTTTTTCAGCTCCCAATTCTTCTTTTCTCCTGTCCAGCAAAATGTCTGTATAATCAATCAATACCACTCCATTATTCACAACAATTCCCGCTAAGGAAATGATTCCCAACATGGTCATCAAGATCACAAAATTCATGTTGAAAATAACAATCCCAAGAAATACTCCTATAAAACTCAATAAGATTGCCAACAAAATAATGAGTGGTTTTGACATGGAGTTAAACTGCAGCACCAACAACAAAATAATCATTGCTAAACCACTTGCCAAAGCTCCCAAAAGAAAATTCATATTATCTTCCTGCTCTTCAATTTCCCCTGTAAATTTATAAGCTACATCTTTTCGGAGTTCAAAGTCTTTAAGCTGTAATTTCACTTGATTGACGATTTCATTTCCATTAAACCCAGGTAAAACACCTGAATAAAGTGTAACCACTCGCTTTAAATCTTTGTGTTTTATGGCACTAAATGTGGATATGTTCTTTGGCTCTGCAATTGAGGAAACTGGAATTTCTTTCAGTTGACCGGAAGCTGGATCTCTGAAAATAATATTTTGATTGAATAAGGAATTCATGTTGTATCGGTTTGCTTCGTTGAAGCGAACATATATATCATAATCTTCTCCAAATTCCTTGTAAACTCCCGCTTTACTACCAAAAATAGACTGCCTCAACTGATTTCCAACTTGACTTGCTGAAACACCAAGCTCTCCTGCTTTTTCACGATTGATGTGAACCTCCATAGAAGGTTTATCTTTGTTTACATCTATTTTCAATTCTTCAATCCCCGCTATGTTAGATGAATTAATGTATGCACGCATCTCCTCTGCGGTTTTAATTAAATCCACATAATCTTTCCCTAAAATTTCAATGTTAACAGGATATCCAACTGGAGGGCCAGCTGCATCTTTTTCTACAGATATAGAAACTCCGGGATAAATTCCTCTGAGTGCTTCTTGCACTTTTTTTCGAAGCTCTTCACTGTCTTTTCCTCTTCTATATTTAAACTCTCTTAATGAAACTGTTACCTTTCCTCTGTGTGGCATTTCAGCTTGAGAGCCTCCATCTGTTTGAGGGTTTCCTGCACCTTCACCAACCTGAGAAACAGCAGACTCCACCATGAAGTTATAACCTTCGTCATCATACTCTTCAGCTAAAACAACATCGTAAACCCTTTTTTCAATTGATTTGGTAATCTCATTGGTCTTTTCGATATCTGTCCCTTGAGGATATTCAATATAAACAATGATTTGATTGGGTTTATTATCCGGAAAAAATTCCACCTTCGGTGATGCAATTCCAACCAAAATAATTGAAAAAATAAATAAACCGAATGTACCAAATAGGAATGCATAAGCTCTTTTCCCTTTGAGTGCAAAACGCAAGGCTTTTTTATATCCATTCTCCAATCTAACTAATGTCATTCTTTGAAAACGATTGGCTGCTCCCATCAAGAAGTATTTATACACCCAAAACATAATGGCAGTGAAAATCATGACATTGCCAAGGCCTCTGAGTGCTGAATCAGAAAACAACATGAGACTTCCAAAAATTACCAGTATTAATGATACTCGAATCAATTGCTTTTTGCTCATTGATTTCTCTTCAATATCCATTAATCTAGAAACCAAAACAGAATTAATCAGTAATGCAACAAACAAGGATGACCCTAAAACAATAGATAGTGTAATTGGAAAAATCATCATAAATGATCCAATCACGCCTGGCCAAAATCCCAAGGGTAGAAATGCAGCTACCGTTGTTAAAGTCGATATTATAATGGGATAAGCAATCTCCGCCACTCCTTGTTTGGCAGCCTGAATTCGGCTCATTCCTTCTTCTTCCATCAAACGATACACGTTTTCAACTACCACAATTCCGTTATCCACCAACATTCCTAAGCCCATCACCAAAGCAAAAAGCACCATTGTATTCATGGTATAACCAATTGCATTAATAATGATGAAAGAAATGAACATGGACATTGGAATAGCAAAACCAACAAACAAAGCATTCCTAAATCCCAAGAAAAACATCAAAACGGTTACCACCAGAATAATCCCAAAAATGATGTTATTCACTAAATCATTTACTTGATTGATTGTTTTGGTTGACTGATCATTGGCAATTGTGACTTTTAAATCACTTGGGAAGTCATTTTCTATGGCATCAGCTACAATTTTTCCAATTTTATTTGCTGCTTCCACCATGTTTTTCCCACCGCGCTTTTTAACATCGAGCATCACCACATTTTCTCCAAATTCTCTAGCATAAGTTGTTTTATCGCCTTCTTTAAAACTCACTTCAGCAATGTCTTTTAAGTACACTGCACCTTTTTCGTTTTTCACAACAAAATTATTCAGGTCGGTTGGTTGATCAATTTCTCCTAAAACTCTAATAGTGCGTTGCTGTCCATTACTTACTAAATTACCCGCTGATATTGTAACATTTCCGTTTGAAATAGCATTTATCACATCGCCAAAACTCACTTTAGCAGCCATCATTTTATAAATGTCTACAGCAACTTCCACTTCTTTTTTCTGCGCACCACGAATATCAGCTTGCTTTATTTCAGAGAGTTGTTCAATTCTATCTTCCAGAATTTCTGCAAAATCTTTTAGCTTATCTACCGGATAGTTTCCCGAAATGTTTACATTCAAAATGGGCATTTCTTCCGAAAAGTTTAAGTCAAAAATATTGGGCTCTACTTTTGCGCCATTGAAAGTAGGCCAATCTTCTCCAGACTTTACTACATCCACTTCATCTTTCACTTTTTGCTTGGCACTTTCCACCTCAATGTCTTCATCAAACTCAACGATAATAATTCCATAATCCTGCTGAGATGTTGAAGTAACCTCAACAACATTGCTCACATTTTCAACCGCTTCTTCAATCGGATCGGTAATTAATCGCTCAATATCTTCAGCAGTATTTCCCGGATAAGGCGTACTGATGTAAATTTTAGTTTCTACAATTTCGGGAAAACTTTCACGTGGAAGTGAATTATAAGAACCTATTCCTGCTATTAATAGAATTGCAATGATTACATAGATAATCGTTTGATTTTCTATTGCCCAGGAAGATATTTTAAATTCTTTTTGTGCTTTTTTCTTCAGCTCGTTCATCGAGTACTTAGTTTAAAATTTCTACTTTTTGACCATCCAAAACAGTTCTAGCTCCTTCTACAATTACCGATTCTCCTGCTTTTAATCCTTCGAGTACTTCAACCATTTCGCCTTGAGCGGTTCCCAATTTGATAAAAGTCCGTTTTACAACTGCTGTGTTTTTAACCTTGTCGTTCGCGACATAGATAAATTTATTTCCATCGGCATCTTCAGAAACAATGTTTTGAGGAATCAATAAAGCAGAATCAGCTGAATAATCGTTAATCATCAGCTTGGCGTTCATGTTTGGTTTTATTTCCCAATCTTTATTTTCTACCAATGCTTCCACTCTAAATGAGCGGTTGGCAGCTTTGATGAAATTTCCTGCTAATGCAATTTGAGCTTTCAAGGTATCTTTCAACACAGGAACAATCACATTTAAATTTCGCTCCTTGCTTACCGACTGAATGTATGCTTCTGGAACATCTGCTTCCACATACATTTTATCTAAATTGACAATGCGCATGATGCCACTTTGTCCCGGAGCCACAAGATTTCCTGCTTCTGTTATAATTTCATCAATCAAGCCTGAAAATGGAGCTGTGATTGTTGTTTTTGCTAATTGTGCATTTAACTGACTCACTAACTTTTCTTGGGCTTCGTAGCTTGCTTTAGCTTGCAACAATTGAATTTCAGAGCCAATTTTTTGATTCCAAAGTTTCTCTTGTCGCTCAAAAGTCGTTTTCATTAGCTCAGCCTGAACCTCAGCTTGGTATAATTGCTGTGACAACCCCCCATCATCAATTCTAGCTAAAACTTGTCCTTTGCTCACTCGATCGCCTGAATTGACTAGAATCTCATTTAAAATTCCACCATATTCTGCAAAGAGCATTACATTTTGCTTGGAATCAAAACTTCCTTGCACCTCAATGTAATGTTTGAATTTTTTCGGTTCCACATCATATTTTGAAACCAAAGGCAATCGCTGAACTGTGTCTAACTTTGAGATTGCTTGTGCCAATTTTTCTAATTGCTTGGCAATTTCACTTTGTTTTCCAGCCAATTCATTTCTTACTTCTTTTAGCTCTGATAGATCATTGCTCTTCAATGCCTTTTCAACAGAGCGTTCCTCCTTTTTTGAACCGCAAGCAGTCAAGAATAAGGCTGTTACTAAAATCAGGATAAAGTTTATTTTCTTCATTTTTAATAGTTATTAAGTGCTTGGTCCAAGTTTGATTTTGCATTGATTAATTGCAAGGCTGAATTGATGTAATTGCCTTGAATTTCAATCAATTGATTATTTGCTTGTGTTAATTCCAAGCTGGTACTAATTCCCTCTTGGTATTTAATTTTTGTTTTATCGAAAATGCTTTGAGCTAATTTGAGGTTGTCTTCAGCAGAGCGATACTGACTAAGCGCATAGGTGTATTCTGCCTTTGAATTTGCCGCTTGAATTTTTAATTGCTGCGTGACTTGCTCTTTTGCAATCCCCATTTGCTCTACCTCAATTTTTGCTTGCTGCGTTTTGTGATGTCTTCCGAAACTTGAGAAGATTGGCATTGTAAGGTTCAAACCATAAACTTGAGTTGGAAACCATGGAGCATCACCTAAAAAGTTAAACTCTTGGCTAAAGGAGTTTTGTTGATAGCTGTAAAACGCCGATAACTTTGGCAAGTAAAACGACTTTTGCTGTTTTAGCAACAATTCCGAAGCTTTTTCTTGGGTATTTATAATTTTATAGTCGATGTGGTTGCTTAAATCCAAGTCCTTTTCGATGAAGGATTGTTGTAAGTTTGGCTGAATTAGTTGATCTAAGGTTTCACTTAATTCCACTTGATTCTCGATTGGAATTCCCAAAATAAATTTGAATTGGTTGCGACTGATTTCAGCTTTTCGTATCCCATTTTCAAGGGTATTTTTTGAAATTTGAACTAAAAGTGCTAATTGATCTCGGTCTTGCTCTTCCACAAAACCATTTTCATAAAGCGCTTCAACTTCTACTAAATTTTGCTCCAAGCTTTTAGTGTTATCCTCAAGCACTTTCACATTTTCTTCACTTACTAACACCATTCCATAAGCCTGAGTCACCATTTGGCGTATGTCGTATTCTGTTTTTGTTTGATCGTTTTTGGAAAGCTCTAAATAAACTCTACTAGCTTGTAATCCAACAAAGTATGAACCATCGAAAATAAGCTGAGAAGCTCGAATGTCTACTCCCATTTGTTGTTTAACTCCAAACACCACTTCTGCAAACTCTCCTTCATTCCCCCCGAAAAACTCTGCCGGAACGAGCTGAACAGGAAGTTCAATGAAATTTTGATAGCTTCCGGAAGCATTTACCTGAGGCAGTCCTGTAGAAATGGTTTCTTTTACTACTCGTTTAGATTTTTCTACTTCCTTGGCAGCATTTCTAGCAGCATAGCCATTTTCAATGGCATAGGCCTGGGCTTGTTCTAAGGTAAATATTTGTGCAGCACTCTGGGCTTGCTCTTGGCCAATTACAGAAATGCTAAAAAGCTGAGAAAGTAAAAGTCCTACAAATAAATTGATTGTCTTTATCTTACACATTGTCTTGACTAAATTTTTCTTTTAAATAATTTCTTCCTGTGCCACTTGCGATTCCACGAATGTGGTAGCGCATCATCTCGGTATGAATTTCTATACGGGAATAAGTCTCATCAGAGAAATAATCCGGATCGATGATGGTATTGATCATGGCCAAGTAAAAATGAGCCACGATTTCAGCATTCATGTTGTCGCGATACAAGCCTTCTTTAATTCCAGCTTCTATATTTGCTTTAATGTTTTTGTAGATGAATTCTACTTTGTGTTTGTTCCAAACTGACCATGCTTCTAAATGGTATTTTTTCAAATCAAACATAACAGATGGATGAAGGTCTTTCATTTGAGCACCTACAAACTTGGTTAAGTCCATCAATTTATCGATTGCATTCATTTCAGTGTGAAATAGGTCACAAATGCAATTTTGCTCTTTCTCGATTTGTTGATTCACTACTTTCTTTACCAAGTCTTTTTTGTTTTCGCAATATTGGTAAAGTGTTTTCTTCGACATGCCCAATTGCCTTGAAACATCATCCATGGTCATGCTTTTGATGCCATATCGGATAAATAGTTCTCCGGCCTTTGTAATTACTTCATTTTCTTCCATAAAGGGATTTTGTGGCGGCAAACTTAAGAAACATTTTAAACACAGGAAACATTTTTAATTATTTTTGTTTCCGCGGTTTAAAAGGAGGATAAATGGTTGGAGGGATGGGGGAATAATCTAAATGCTATGGAGCTTAACTATCAAAATTAGCTTGATTTTTTAGGTTTAACATACATATCGTAATACAATCTGGTGTAAGATGTATCTTTTTCTAAAATGCGGATGTTTAATAATTGTCTCCCTTCTCCAATAGTTGGTATAGGTATTTCATATTCATGTTTTATTCCTTCTAAAGTTATAAACTCGGAATCCTCAATCCCAATGTAAGTATTTAAATACATGACTTCTTTAATGTCTTCTATGCTTCCAAAAATTTTAACGTGGATGTCGAAGTTTTCTCCCATAGTAACGGTGTCTAATTTTGGAATGATATCAACTTTACGATAGAAATCAATCATCTCTCCTTCCTTTGAATATTCTTTATAATAGACTGTCGTGTCATTGTTACTTGTTGCTTTCATTTTTAATGAACCTTCCTTATAATAATATGACAAGTCACCATATTTTACTCCGTCTTTATATTTAAGTATAGACTCAATACCTCCATTTTTATAATATTCTTTGGAAGTTCCATTTTGTAAATTATTCTTGAAATTCGTCTCTATTCTTAATTGTCCATTGGTATAAAACCCTTTTGCTTCTCCTTCCTTGCTTCCATTCTTGTAATTAATTACATCTTTAATGTTTCCCTCCTTATCATAAAATATCATTTCTCCCTCTATCTTTCCATCAGAATTGAGAGAATATTCTTTCATGAGTTCTCCTGTATCGTAATACTTCTTTTCATTCGATTGACAAGAAATAAGAATGGAAATAACTAAAGTGGTAAAGAAAACTGTACCGTAGGATTTGCAAACCCTAGTATGTAACTCCATTTTAATAATTTTAATTATACAACTTACTGAATAAGTCAAAAATAGACAATTGTAGTAAATGTATATTTTGCAGAGATACTAGCTAATTAAAGTCGAAATAGCTTGCCAAAATTTAACTGTTAGAAATGAAAGTTACATACCACACGATACGCTATCGCTAATCGTGTGGTAGCGGAGGCATTTGAGTAGTTTAGGCTGCATACAAATTTACTTTTGACTGGTAAATCTCTTCTTTTAGAACTGGGTTCTTAAGAGATTTGCTTGATACAATATCTACTTTTATTTTTAAAATTTCTTGAAGCAGATCCAACAAAGAAAAGTAGTTGTCGGCATAATCCAAAACATCAATTTCATCGGAAAACTCAACCAGAAAATCAACATCACTGTCTTTATGCATGGCATTTTTAGCAGCTGATCCAAATAGAGAAATAGCCTTAACATGATGTTGTTTACATGCAGCTACTATTTTTTCCATGTTATCTTGAATCAATTCAATCATAATTCAAAGATACATGAAAATAAAATACCGTTTCCCTTATTATTACGATACGCTATCGCTGATAGTGTGGTAGCGGAAGATTTAATCTATCCAAGAAGTTGAACCTAAATTCTCTTTTCTATCTAACAACTTAAATAACAGCCATAAAATTATTACTGCTATTAAATTTAATTCTACTGCATATACTTCAGGCCCACTTCCGATTTGAAGTGCAATACTTGCCTCTGCCCAAAGAAATTCAAAAGTAGGAATGAAACCCTTTATTTGATCAATATAGAAGCCTATTCCAAAGTAAGTACCAATAATGTATTGGATACCAAAATGACCAATTTTAAATTGTACTAATTGAAATGCAAAGTTTATAATTGAATATGTAACTTTTTTTCTATAATACAGCTGATAAGATGAAAAAACAGGATAGAAAAACAACAACGCAGCTATATAATCTAAAATGTTATTAGAATCCACTCTAAACAAAAAATGAAGCCCATATAATCCAAATACAGCCTGGTAGATTGAAATTAAAACAATTATAAACTTAGCTCGGTGTGATGCTATCATATCTAGTAGAGTGGATTATATGAATTTCGAATTTCTTGCATTTGAAAAACATAATTAGGGTCAGTAAGTCTCATTATCATCTCTTGTGGGTACAAACCAACCCGCCACTCCGATGGGTTTCCTCCAAAGGCGAAAAAGTGCAACCCTTCGGCTGTATATCTAAACTGCTTTACTCATTTTTCCTAAGCAACCGAATCTCAATTCTTGTGTTCAATTGGCTTAATTGAAATTCATTAAAATATTCTGAATTACTTAAAGGTCTTTTGTTTCCTAAGCACATAAAAATTAAGTTTTTATTCACTTTCGAAAATACCAACAACCGTTTTATTTCTTTAGCTATTCCTTCACTAACTTTTTGATTAAAGCTTTCACTTGACCCGTAAAAACAATGAATACTAACCTCTTTTTTAAAGGTGTCTAAGCTGTACAATAAAGAGTCTAATTTTCTCACTTGTCTTTTCCCAATTTCGCCAAACTGAGCATACCCATTCTCCCAATGAATCTCATCTATAATTATAATATCTTCTATGTAAAAAATAGTACCTTCTTCAGGAATTCCAAAATGTACTTGCTGTGAATATAGATGAGTAGAATAAGTAGCAATAAAAACACTAATAAAAAGAACTAAATTTTTCATTGTAGATATTAAATCTTACCAAATTGTTTTAAAGTAAAAGATTGAAAACGAGCTACTATCATACTTAGTAATACTTCACATTCATATACCTAGGGTACTTTGCCTCATAACTCATAAAGATGGTTTTACTTTCATCTTTTTTTAGCTCAAAACTCCAAGTTAATAATCCGGGTTTCTCGTTTTTTACTGCATTTTCAGCAGAGAGCAATTTTACTTCTACTGACTTTCGATTGGATATTGGATATTGATCTTCAACCGTAACTTTTACTGGAAAATTTTTATTGTTTTTAATTACAATATCCCAACCGATCGTTTCTTTAATGTTGTTAGAAAAGAATTGTCTATCATCAATTTCTTTGTTGCGTTCACGACTAACAAAAATATTTTTTTCTCTCCCCAATGAAACCTTAAGCGTATCATCAGATTGGTCTACATCTACGTAAGATTCTCCTGTAAATTTTCCTTGATAATATACACTAGACTTTCCTGACAGTAAATTTAAAGACTCCCAATCATCAATGTGAGCAACTAAAAAGGCATCTTTTTCAATTTTTGGGACAATAAAATATTCATAATTAACAGGGACACTACTTTCTTTTATTTTGATATTGTAATCCTTACCATCTGATGGAATAGTGTATGGTATTTTTATTTCATACTCTAAACTTAAGGTACTGCTTTTAAATTCGTTTTCAATTAAATCTCTACTTCCTATAACTTTTACACCATCAATAAATGTACCTTGAGTTTTACTTCTACTGCCCCTTATATTATTCACTTGTCCTGAGATCTCTTCTCTTGTATATGATCTTCCTGTAGAAGCATCATCTATATCTATTAAAGGTTTTGAGTATTCAATAACCTCAACTTCATTCAATGCAACTCCTTGGCTGATAGCAATATTTTGAATTGTAATATTATCAGAACTAACATTAATTCCAGATATTTTTTTGGATTGATAACCAACATAAGTTACTACAATATCGTAATACCCTGGTTCAATTGGCTTTAACATATAATTTCCATCAAAGTCAGTAGTGGTTCCAATAATTTGCTGATCTCCTTTGTTTAATGTTACATTAGCGAATGGCAAAGGTTCTTCATTACTGTCATCTAAAACAGTTCCTTTTACAGCACTAACACCGCCGTAACTTGGCACCTGAGTGTTTAAAGGATTGTTATCACTTTTACTGAGATAAGTTGGTGTTTCGCCTAATATCCATTTATCTAATTCTGGTTTATTTCCACTTAAAGAAGGGTCGTTTGTTGATAATGTTACATTTACTTTGTCCCAATTTTCTCCTGAAGATTGATAAACATTGGCATTGTAAACAATTAATAATGGTTCGTTGATGTCTTTAACTCTAAAATCATAAGTAGGTATCCATCCTGCAGTTGGAGTATAGTAACTTAAAGTAAATTTTTCATTAGTTGCAGCGGAATTTTCCACTGCAATGATAATTTTACTGTAAGCTTGTTTGTTTTTTGCAATAGATCGATTAAGTAATTCATACTCTTTAATCATCTCCTCTTTTTTCGCTTTTATTTTAACCTCAATGTCAATCATTTGATTTCGAATTGCATTTAAGCGAAGTCGATAATATTCTGCGGCATTTTTTAGTTCTTCAACACTTACTCCTTTTTCTTTTCCTGAAAGCTGACTGTTTTTCAACAGAATATCCTCCTCAATTTCTAATACATTTTTTTCACTATTAAGTCTAGTAACCGCTATTCTTATTTTTTCAATGGATTCTTCTTTAGCTTTAATAAATGGATTTTTTTTGGTTGAGTTATAATAAGCTACTTCATGTTTAACCGAAAGAATGGTTGTATTTTTTGTAGCCTCAACTTGAATACTTTGTGGATTTATCATTTCAGGCAATTGATCTGCAATTAAAATGTGTTTGCCCTTAGTAAGATTTAACTCGCCTTCACGTTGAACTTCAGCGCCATTAAAAAAAACAGTTACATTATTAATTTTTGTAGAAAGAACAGTCGTGTCAATAGAAGCTTGACTTTGAATAAAGAATAGAATACTGATTAAAAGGCTAATGATTTTCATAGTTGAATAAAGATTGTCTGATATTCAACAAATATAAAGACTAATTGAAAATAATTAGTTTTCTTAAGTTTTAGAAAGCTAAATGAGTGAAATTAGAAGTTTGTTTGGAGTAACACTCAAGATTTTTATTTTTCTATTGAATTAAAAACAACTTTTAATTCTAATCTTAAGTCACTTTTAACTTGAAGTACTTAATACTTCATTTGCTGTGTGAGTCGGAGTGTGAGTTTTGAGTAGAATCAAAACTCTAAACTCACACTCAAAACTGTAATTGTGGGATTATTTCTGCTAGCACCTCGCTTAATATAAACACTTCGTCAAGCTCAGAAGGTTTTGATTTGCTATCTTAATCGTAATTAAAAACAACTTTTAACTTAAGTCACTTTTAACTTTAAGTACTTAAAACTTCATTTGCTGTGTGAGTCGGAGTGTGAGTTTTGAGAAACTCAAGACTCTAAACTCACACTCAAAACTGTAATTGTGGGCCCTGATGGGCTCGAACCATCGACCACCTGATTATGAGTCAGGTGCTCTAACCAACTGAGCTAAGGGCCCTGCAATAAATTGCGTAGGCAAGATTACGAAAATTAGCAGAAAATATTTGTTCTTTAGAAGATAGTTTTATCTTTTTGAAGATTATCTTTGGAAGATGCAACAAATCCCTTCCCTTTCAAAAGGAGACACCATACACCTTATCAGCACCGCAAGAAAAATCTCTCAGCAAGAGTTAGCGCCTGCAATTTCCTTGTTAGAATCTTGGGGTTTAAAGGTTGAGTTGGGAAAAAACCTCTTTGGCGAAGACCATCAATTTTCGGGAACAAAAGCAGCACGTTTAGAAGATTTGCAAAACGCATTGCATGATCCGAAATGCAAAGCAATAATTTGTGCTAGAGGAGGATATGGCACTGTACAATTAATTGATCAATTGGATTTTAGTGCATTTCTAACTTCTCCAAAGTGGATTGTTGGCTACAGCGATGTGACGGTGCTACATGCCCACATCAACCAAAATTTCGGATTGGAAACCCTGCATGCTACCATGCCGATCAATTTTCCAAAAAGCGGAGAAAACGCTGCAACTCTTAGTTTAAAAGCAGCCTTGTTTGGAGAGAATTGCGACATAGAATTTAATGCTACCGAACATTCCATTTTACCAAAAGCACCCATTAATGCTCCAATAATTGGTGGTAATCTTTCCATTTTGTATTCCTTAAGCGGCTCAAAATCTCAGTTAAGTACCAAGGGAAAAATGCTTTTCATGGAAGACCTAGATGAATATTTATACCACATCGATCGCATGATGATGAATTTAAAACGCTCAGGATTGTTTGAAGGATGCAAAGCCATTTTAGTTGGTGGAATGAGTGACATGAATGACAATGCCGTTCCATACGGTAAAACTGCAGAAGAAATTATTTTAGAGAACACCCTTGACTTGGGCATTCCTATAATTTTTGGACTTCCCGCAGGACACATTGAAAATAACCAGGCCATTGTTCTCAACCGACAATATGATTTGTCTGTAAAGGAAAAGTTGGTACAACTCAAAACAAATGGCTGAACACAATTTAATTGGTAAAAAGGGCGAAGCCATCGCTTTTGAATATTTAAAAAAGAAAGGCTACAAAATTCTTGAAGTCAATTGGCGGTATAAAAAAGCTGAAATTGACCTCATCACTCAAAAAGATAATTTCATTGTAATAGTTGAGGTGAAAACACGCACTTCTGAAGAATTTGAAAGTCCAAAAGAAGCGGTCACCATTGGAAAACAGAAACACATTGTAAGAGCCGCAGATGCCTATATTCAAGAAAAAGAAATTGACTTTGAATGCAGGTTTGATGTAGTTTCTGTCTTAATTCTTAGTAATGAGACAAGTATAGAACACATTGAAGATGCTTTTCATCCCTTGTTGTAGAATGTTAAATCAACAAGATCAGTTGTGCAACTAAGCCCAAGCTAAAGCCGAATAACAACTCTTTTTGAGTGTGCGCATTGAGAACTAATCTAGCGGAAGCCAATGCCCCTGAAAGCAGAATAAAAAAGATTAAAATTACTGTGAGGTTGAGGTTGTAGGTTTGAGTAACCACGATTAACATACCAAGCAATCCGCCCATTGCGCTTAGGTGAGCACTCCATTTTACATTGAAAAAACTAAGCACGCTTAAAATTAAAACAACCCAAGTGGCTGCCATAAATATTTGAAGGTAGATTTCGGGAAAGCCAATGGTTTGAAAAACAAAAAAAGTGATGACGTAAAGCACAGAACTCACTAAAAAAGGAATTCTACGCTCTTTTGTGGTTTCCATTTTTAATGAAGCAATGTATCCTTTGTCTTTCAAATAAAAAGAAACAGTCAAGGGAATGAGAATAAGGTTGATGAGAATAACCAGGTAAATAAAATTGAAATACTCTTCTGAAAGTCGGTAGTTTTGGTAAATGGGCAGGTGAAAGAGTATGTAAATACTGATTAAAGGAGATAAAATGGGATGTAAAAGGTAAGACAGAAAAGTGGCAAAGCGCTTCATTCTAGAGCTCCTTTCTTAAGCGAGCAACTGGAATGTTGAGCTGTTCTCTATATTTGGCAATGGTTCTTCGGGCAATGTGGTATTTTTTCTCTTGAAGCATTTGAGATAACTTATCGTCTGTGTAAGGTTTCTTTTTGTTTTCAGATTCGATAATGTCCATCAAAATCTTTTTCACTTCTCGTGTACTCACCTCATCTCCATCGTCAGTAGAAAGTGATTCTGAAAAAAAGGATTTTAGCAGAAAAGTGCCATAAGGTGTTGAAACGTATTTGCTGTTCACCACCCGAGAAACAGTTGAAATATCCATGTGAATTCTTTCAGCTATGTCTTTCAGAATCATGGGTTTCAATTTGGTTTCATCGCCTTCCAAAAAGTAGGGTTTTTGGTATTCAACAATGGCTTTCATTGTTTGAATTAAGGTATTTTGCCTTTGCTGAATTGCTTCAATGAACCATTTAGCAGAATCCAATTTTTGTTTCACAAAAGTGAGCGCTTCCTTGTCGGCTTTGTTTTTCTGTTTTGATTTTTGATAATGATCAATCATGCCTCTGTACTCATTGCTCACATGCAATTGAGGAGCATTTCTACCATTTAAACTGATGCTAATTTCTCCATCGTCAATGCTTAAATTAAAGTCTGGCACAACCACTTGCACGGATTTTCCTGAAGTATTCAGCGAGTTTCCCGGTTTAGGATTGAGTTTTAAAATTTCTTCAATGGCAATTTTTAAATCTGCTTCTTCAATTTCTAAGCGCTCAATGATCTTTGTGTAGTGCTTTTTAGTGAACTCATTGAAGTAGTTTTCTAAAATTTCAATGGCAATCTTTTTAGTGAGCGTATTTTGAGTTTTTCTTTTTATTTGCAGCAACAAGCATTCTTGTAAATCTCTAGCGCCAACTCCTGCAGGGTCCATGTCTTGAATAATACGAAGTACTTTTTCAATTTCTGCCTGTGTTGCCATGATGTTTTTTCGAAAAGCCAAATCATCTTCAATGGCAGTGAGGTCCCTTCTCAAATATCCTGAATCGTCTAAGCTTCCGATTAAATGCTCGGCAATTACTTCCTCTTTTTCGCTGATATTTTGTAAGCCAATTTGACTGGTCAAACGCTCGTGAAAGGTGGTTCCGCCGCTGTAAGGAATGTCCTTTTCATCATCGTCTCTACCCTTGTTCTGAACTTTGTATTTATAGTCGGGAGTTTCATCGTCCATGTAATCTGAAAAGTCGAATTCTTCGAACTCCTCATTGCTGTCATCTCGCTCTTCGTAACGCTCTTCTTCCTCGTTAGCATCCTCATTTTCCTTGCCTTCATCCAAGGCGGGATTGCTTTCCAATTCTTCTTTGATGCGCTGCTCCAAAGCCACGGTTGGCAACTGCAACAACTTCATTAGCTGAATTTGTTGTGGTGACAACTTTTGCATTAATTTCTGCTGGAGCGACTGTTTTAGCATGGCTTTTCTTTCCCTATAAAATTAGCGTTTTCCTATTAGCAAAAATTAAAATGCTGCATTTTTTGGTGTTCGGGGAAAAGGGATCACATCTCGTATGTTGCTCATGCCACTTACAAACAAGATTAAACGCTCAAAACCAAGTCCAAAGCCACTGTGTGGAGCAGTTCCAAATTTTCTTAAATCCAAGTACCACCAAAGTTCTTCTTCAGGAATATTCATCTCTCGCATTCTGGTTTGCAACTGTTCAAGACGTTCTTCTCTTTGCGAACCTCCCACAATTTCGCCAATTCCCGGAAATAAAATGTCCATGGCCTTCACCGTTTTTCCATCTTCATTTTGGCGCATGTAAAATGCTTTGATATCTTTGGGATAATCATAAATAATCACTGGCTTTTGAAAATGTTTTTCAACTAAAAAGCGCTCGTGCTCCGATTGCAAATCTGCTCCCCAAGATTCAATCAGGTAATTGAACTTTTTCTTTTTATTCGGCTTGGAGTTTTTGAGAATGTCGATTGCTTCGGTATATGTAATTCGAACAAAATCGTTTTCAGCCACAAAGTTCAGTCGCTCAATTAAGCCCATTGGCGAACGATCTTCTTGTTTTTTTAATTTTTCTTCATCGGCAAGTCGTTGATCTAAAAAAGCCAAATCATCTGGGCATTGCTCTAAGGCATATTTGATTAAAAAGCGAAGTAAGTCTTCCCCCAAATCCATGTTTTCATCTAAATCAGCAAAAGCCACTTCTGGCTCAATCATCCAAAATTCTGCGAGATGCCTGGTAGTATTTGAATTTTCCGCTCTAAAAGTTGGACCGAAAGTATAAATTTTTCCCAAAGCCATGGCAGCAAGCTCGCCTTCCAACTGACCTGAAACAGTTAAATTGGTTTCTTTTCCAAAAAAGTCTTGTTTAAAATCAACTTCTCCGGCTGCATTTAATGGAATTTGTTTTAAATCAAAGTTGGTGACTTTGAAAGTTTCGCCGGCACCTTCCGCATCTGATCCTGTAATGATAGGCGTGTGAATGTTGTAAAATCCTTTGCTGTTAAAATAATGGTGAATTCCAAAAATCATGGCATGGCGAATTCTACTTACTGCACTAAAGGTATTCGTTCTGAAGCGAAGGTGTGCAATTTCTCTTAAAAACTCGAGGGAGTGTTTTTTTGGTTGCAAGGGATACTCATCAGGATGAGCGGTTCCCAATACTTCAATATTTTGGCATTCTAATTCAACTGCCTGTCCGCTGCCTTGAGAGGCAACTAACTTTCCGCTTGCAGCAATGCATGCTCCAGTAGTAATTTTTTCAATTAAATCTGAATTGAATTGTTCGTTATCAATAACCAACTGTAGGTTGTGAATTGTACTTCCATCATTTAATGCCACAAAGGAAACATTTTTACTGCCTCTTTTGGTGCGCACCCATCCTTTCACTAAAACCTCAATGTCTTTGTTTTCGCCACTTAGCAGCGATTTGATTTCCGTTCTTTTCATGCTTTTTGCCAAAAAATATTAAAGTGCAAAAGAACGCTTTTTCCCGCCACATTTCAAGTATTGAACATCCTTCATTGTTCTATACTTTGGAAGATGTTTCAACTATAAGTTAATAGTTGATGTCATTTTATGGCAATATATAAAATTTTGTATGTCTTCAAAAATTGCTACTACTTCATTTCGTTTTATTGAGGTTTGATAAGATGAAATAATGGTTTGATAAGATGAATACTTCCAATCAACTGGCAATTTAACCAAAGCTGCTTCAACAGGATTGTGATGAATATAATGAATCAGTTTTTTTAAGTAAGCTTCATCTTCAATCTTTTTTCGTTTAAAAGGCTTCATAAAAAGGCTGCCTTTTCTTTTGTACATTTTGTTGAATGCTTTGGTGTAGGAATTAAATAAATTGCTGAACTGCTTTGAAATGAAGTTTGATAGCTTT
>TARA_R110002050_G_scaffold16665_1_pt1 | contig 19375 bp, 19 predicted proteins | sample TARA_R110002050 | Tara Oceans TARA_R110002050 (sample SAMEA4396988) | marine metagenome | biome: Polar Biome; feature: [DCM] deep chlorophyll maximum layer (ENVO:01000326); material: water (ENVO:00002006), including particulate matter (ENVO:01000060) such as... | depth 25 m
ATTGGTAGATGATCAAGGTTATGGTGATATCGCGGCTTTGGGTAACCCATATATAAAAACGCCTAATATAGATAAGCTGCACGCTACAAGTGCCAGATTTACGGATTATCATGTAAATCCTACATGTGCGCCAACAAGGGCAGCACTTTTAACAGGGCATAATGCAAATAGAACGGGAGTTTGGCATACCATTAACGGTAGGTCTTTATTATTGGAACGAGAAACGACCATGGCCGAAATATTTAAGGAGAACGGCTATTCCACTTCAATTTTTGGTAAATGGCATTTAGGGGATAACTATCCGTTTAGGCCAGAGGATAATGGTTTTGATGAGGTATTGTCTCACGGCGGTGGCGGTATGGAACAAACTATGGATTATTGGGATAACGATTATTTTGATGACATGTACATACATAATGGGGAATTGAAAAGATTTGAAGGGTACAGTACGGATATTTGGTTCAATGAGGCAATTAAGCATATTGAAAAAAATAAGGATAAACCTTTCTTTTGTTACCTACCTACCAATACTGCGCATTCACCATATTTTGTGGCTGATAAGTATATAGCACCATACAAGGATAATGACGCCATTCCGTTACCAGCTTTCTATGGTATGATTGCCAATATAGATGAAAATATAGGTAAGTTGGTTGACTATCTGGAAACCTCAGAATTGATGGATAATACCATACTTATCTTCACCACCGATAACGGTACCGCACAAGGAGCCAAAACAGATGGACACCGATTAGACGGCTTTATTAAGAAAGGTTTCAATGCAGGTATGCGTGGGGTGAAAGCAAGTAAATACGAGGGTGGTCACCGTGTGCCACTATTTATCCATTGGAAGAATGGAGGAATTACCGTTGGTAAGGATATTAATGAATTGACCGCTCATTTTGATGTATTGCCAACTTTGGTAGAAATGTGTGGTTTAGAGGTGGATGATGATATTTCTTTTGATGGAAAGAGTTTGCTTCCCTTGATCAAAGGGGAAAGCAATGATTTTAAAGAACGTATTGTAATTACCAATTCTCAGCGTACTGAGAATCCTGAGCCATGGCGTAGAACGTCATTAATGCAAGGTAAATGGCGATTGGTAGATAGTACCGAGCTTTATAATTTAGAAACTGATCCAGAACAGCGAGAGAATATAGCCTCTATGCATCCTGAAAAAATGAAACAATTTAAGGAAGCATATGATCAATGGTGGCAAGATTTACTTCCAACGTATAATGATCTTCCAAGAATTTATGTTGGCCATGAAAAGGAAAATCCCACCAAATTGTATTGTCATGATTGGCATACAGAAGGAGATAGCCCTTGGCACCAAAGGCATATAAGAACGGGTTATAGGGATAATGGTTATTGGGCAATACATGTGGACCAGCCAGGTACATATTCAGTAAAACTACGTAGATGGCCAGAAGAAACACAGTTGGCCTTAAATGCAGAGGCACCTATTAGACCAGCAAAAGAAGGGACCAGTGTTTCTGCAAGTAAACCCGGTAAATCTTTACCAATTACCAAAGCGAGGTTAAAAGTGCAGCATTTGGATAGTGAAATTAAAGTGGATCCTACTCAGGAATATGCAGAATTTAAGGTGGATTTAACAGAAGGGGAAACTGAACTGCAAACATGGTTTACATTGGATAACAATGAAACACTTGGTGCTTATTTTGTAAGCCTAGAAAAAATTGAATAGGTTAATTGATTGATTTATAAGGGTTAACTATATTGTGATTCATAATTTATCGATAATGAATCATGAGTTATAAGTATATGGGGATTAATTTTTCATATTGCATAAGGTCATTAGGCAACTTAAACAGGTTATGAGTAAACACAATCAAAATTTTAATTTCGCAGCATTGGTGTTAATGACCTTTCTGTTTAATTATGGCTGTGCCCAAACGGCTAAAGTAATGGTCTTAAATGATTCTTTAGAAGTGCGATCTACACTTTTATATGAGGAAAATTTTAATGGAGACCTAAGTTCTTGGCAGGTGGAACAGATGCCTGGGGGAATAGCTAAAATCAAAGATGAAAAGCTTGAAATTGATGATGTCGCAGGTTGTACAATTTGGTTTAAAAAAGAACTATCCGGACCAATAATGATCGAATACGATGCCTATATCATATCGGACGGAGGTGAAAACGACCGGGTTTCTGATATGAACTGTTTTTGGATGGCAAAAGATGTAGAACATCCTAATAATTTATTTGAAAATTCCGCCAAAAGACACGGTAAGTTTACAAATTATGATAGTCTACGGCTGTATTATATGGGCGTAGGTGGTCATGACAATACCAAAACCAGATTTAGAAGATATGTAGGTAATGGAGAAAGACCGTTATTGGCGGCACATAATTTTTCTAAACAGGAGTTTTTGTTAGAGCCCAATACCACGTATCATATTAAAATCATTGCGTATGACAATGTTATTCAATATTACAGAAATGGAGTCAAAATGATCGATCTAAATGATGGTGATCCTTATACCAGTGGATATTTTGGGTTCAGAACGGTGAACAATCATATGACAATTGATAACTTTAAAGTATACAGATTAAAACAATAATAAATATATAATTAAATGTCTACAACCTATAATACAAGATACGCTTCTAGCCCAGAGGCAGTTAAGAAATATGATACAACCGCTTTAAGGGACGAGTTTTTGATCAATGACCTTATGAAAGAGGGCGAGATCAATTTAACCTACACCCATTACGATCGCTACATTGCTGGTTCTGCAGTGCCAAAATCTAATTTAAAACTGGAAACTATAGATCCTTTAAAGGCAGCGTTTTTCTTAGAGAGAAGAGAAATGGGTATCATCAATGTAGGTGATTCAGGAGCCGTTGAAGTAGACGGTGAAAATTATAGTCTTAGTCATAAAGACGCTCTCTATATTGGCATGGGTGCAAAAGATGTCATTTTTAAAAGTGATGACCCTGAAAAACCGGCTAAGTTTTATATCAATTCAGCACCGGCACATACCAATTTTCCAACTAAAAAAGTAAGCTTGGAAGAGGCGAATAAACTGGAGCTGGGGTCCTTGGAAACTGCAAACCATAGAACGGTTAGTCAAATGATCATTGGTGGAGTGGTAACTACATGTCAGTTGCAAATGGGTATGACCAAGTTAAAGACCGGTAGTGTTTGGAACACTATGCCGGCACACGTGCACGATCGTAGAATGGAGGTATATTTTTATCTAGATGTGCCAGAAGGTCAAGCAGTTTGTCATTTTATGGGTCAACCCCAAGAAACAAGACATATATGGATGCATAACCACCAAGCGGTAATTTCACCACCATGGTCTATACATTGTGGGTCAGGAACTTCAAATTACACCTTTATCTGGGGTATGGCAGGTGAGAATTTAGATTACAGTGATATGGATGTTGCTGCAATAACAGAATTAAAGTAAGATTATGTCTACAGAATTATTTAGTTTAAAAGGAAAAGTGGCATTGGTAACCGGTAGCACCCATGGTCTAGGTATGGCAATGGCAAAAGGATTGGGACTTGCAGGTGCAAAGTTGATCGTTAACGGTAATTCATCGCAAACTAAGATTGATGATGCCGTTGCATTTTATAAATCATTGGGTATAGATGCATACGGATTCAAGTTTAACGTAACCGATGAAAAAGCGGTTGAAAAAGCTATTAACGATATTCAAGCTTCAGTTGGCACCATTGATATTCTTGTGAATAATGCAGGGATCATTAAAAGAACACCTCTAGAAGAAATGGAAGTTGAGGACTTTAAAGAAGTTATCAATGTTGATTTAGTGAGTCCGTTTATAGTATCCAAACATGTGGTGAAAACCATGATAGCCAGAAAGCAAGGTAAGATTATTAATATTTGCTCAATGATGAGTGAATTGGGTAGAAATACCGTAGGGGCTTACGCGGCCGCAAAAGGCGGATTAAAAATGTTGACCCAAAATATGGCTACAGAATGGGCTAAGCATAACATACAGGTCAATGGTATAGGACCAGGGTATTTTGCAACCAGTCAAACCGCGCCTATACGTGTAGATGGTCACCCTTTCAATGAATTTATTGTAAATAGGACACCGGCAGCAAAATGGGGAGACCCAGGTGATTTGGCAGGTGCAGCGGTATTTTTATCGTCTAAGGCGAGCGATTTCGTAAACGGACATATTTTGTATGTAGATGGTGGTATTTTGGCAACCATTGGTAAACCAAGTAATGAAAACTAAAATTATGATTAACCAGATCCATTTAAAGTATTGTGCAGTAGTAGTGACCTTATTGTTAATAGGCTGTACAGGTGAAAAACTGTTAGAAATTGAAGTTGTAAATCATTTGAATATTGATCGTTCATTGGAGACCGTTGAAATTGATTTGGCACTTTTACAATCTGACGAATCTTTAAAATTGGTCACGGGAAAATCGTACAAAGTCAGTGAAGTAGGTAGTGGTACTGAATTAGTTTCGCAGCTGAGCGATGTTGATGGAGATGGCGCGGCAGATGTTCTTCTGATTCAACCGGAAATAGCGGCAAATTCAAGTAAAACTTTTAACATCACACTTAAGGAGGCTATAGAAGGGTCAGAAGATATTCCAACATGTTATTCAAGATTTGTTCCGGAGCGAACCGATGATTATGCTTGGGAAAATGATAGGGTAGCATTTAGAACCTATGGTCCTGTGGCGCAAAAAATGATAGAGGACAGTATACCCGGTGGAACATTATCCAGTGGTATGGATGCGTGGTTAAAAAGGGTGGATTATCCAATAATCAATAAATGGTACAAGAAAGAATTGGAAACTGAAGGCACTTACCATGAAGATGACGGCGAGGGTTTAGATAATTTTCATGTTGGCACCAGCAGAGGAGTAGGTGGTATTGCTGTCAAGGTGGACACTACATATCAATTTTCAAGAAATTTTACAGATTATAAAACTATTGAAACCGGGCCGCTCAGAACTAGTTTTTGGATTACGTACGCACCATGGAAGGCAGGAGATAAAACCATAGAGGAAAAAAAGTTTATTTCTTTGGATCGTGGAAGTAACCTGTCTAAATACAGAGTTGAAGTCAACGGCTCGGAAACCATTTCCGTTGGTCTTACACTTCATGAAAAAGATGGGGAAATTGCTGCTGAGGTAGAACAGGGTTGGGTCAGTTATTGGGAACCATATTTTGGCTCTGAATTAGGAACAGGTGTCGTAGTTCCTTCCAACGCTATGTTGGGATATGATAAATATATGACCAATGCCAAAGATCTAAGTAATTTGTATGCACAAGTTAAAGTGATAAGTGGGGAAGCGGTTTATTATACCGGATTTGGATGGAAAAAAAGCAAACAGTTCAATACCAAAGAAGAGTGGAACGCTTATTTAAAGGAATTTGCCCAAAAGGTGAATGCACCATTAGAAGTTAAAGTGAAGTAGTTGGTTACTTATACGGATGATTGTTTTGCACCATAGTTGAGTTATATGAACTCATAGCAAAACAATCATCCATTTTATATTAGTTGATTTTCTTAATCAAATGATTTGGAAAATCTTTCGTGTTCTCACAGCATACTTGCTCCATTACCTGTTGTAATTCGGTCTTTAATAATGAAATCGTATGATTTCCTCCTTCATTTCCCAATGCCGCTACACCGTACATAAAAGAACGACCTAAAAAGGTGAATTCAGCACCAGAAGCCATTGTTCTGGCAATATCCGGACCAGAGCGTAAGCCGCTATCCATCATAACTTTTATTTGGTCGCTATATTTTTCTGCAATTCTAGTCAACGGTCTTATTGTAGATTCCCCTGCATCTAATTGTCTGCCACCGTGGTTGGAAACAATAATACCATCAATACCCAGTCGTATGGCTTTTTCGGTATCCATTTCAGAAGCCACGCCTTTAAGTACCAATTTACCTTTCCACATATCGCGGATAGGTTTAATTTTTTCCTCGTTTAATCTACCGGTAAAAGTTTGGTCCATGAATTTTCCTAGTTGTTTTAAATCTAGGTTTTTGGGCATATAAGGCTTAAGCGTTTCAAAGTTGGGCTGACCATGAATTAGGGTTTTCATTGCCCATTCTGGTTTTCCTAAAATTTGTAGAATATTCTTTACGCTCATTTTTGGAGGCATAGCCAATCCATTTCTAATATCCCTTGGTCTAAATCCAAAAGTTGGTACATCTGATAAAATGACTAGAACCGGGCATTCTGCCTGTGCAGCTCGGTTGATCATATCAACGCGTAATCTATTTTCGGTTGGATGATATAATTGAAACCATGCCTGACCTTCGGTAATTTCAGAAATTCTTTCAATACTACTTGTAGAAACCGTACTTAAAACAAAGGGTACATTGTGCTCAAAAGCCGCCTTAGCTAGAATTTCCGGTGCATTGGGCCACATGAGCCCCTGGAGACCAACTGGTGCTATACCAAAAGGAGCATCGTATGTATGCCCAAAAAGTTCGGTTTTCATATCTGATCCCGTATGCTTACTTAAATAGCTGGGCGATAATTCCACTTTTCTGATATCGCTTGTATTTTTAATGAGGTTCACATCTTCATTACAACCACCATCCAAATATTCAAAAGCAAATTTTGGAATTTTTTTCTTCGCCTTGTTTCTTAAATCGGTAACTGAAGGGTATTTGTTGTTAATGGCAATTTTTGCTTTACTCATAATTCAAATATTTTGTTCATTAGTCGCCATTTTTCTCCTGGTTTTGAGTTTGGTATAGCTTGTTGATACTTCCACATTAAAGTTTCCCATTCTTGCACTTTGACATTTCTTTCATCAGCTTGTTGCTTTTTGTCAAAGGAGAATAAGGAGTTGGTTTCCATAATCATGAAAAGCCTGTTTTCTACTAGATAAATATCTAAATTTTCAATGTGAGAACCTTTGATACTTTCAATAATTTCTGGCCATACATTTTTATGGTGCTCAATATATTCGTTGATCAACGTTTCATCGTTCTTCAAATCTAACGCAAAACAGTGTTTTTGATTCTTCATGCTAATTCTGATAATATTTATGGGTCATTTGTCCGTAGAAAGCAATAACCACAAAACAGATTAATGGTAATATAAAAGAAAAGTTGACCTCGGATAACCCTAGTATTTCCGTGTCATTGACACCAAATCCACCAACATCTATTATTTTACCCTGTAGACCAGGCATTAAGGCACCACCAACGATAGCCATAACAAGACCTGCAGCACCAATTTTAGATTCCTCTTCTTCTAAATTTTCTAAGGCAATACCATAAATTGTAGGGAACATTACGGACATGCATAATGATAGTGCTACCAAACAATAAAGCCCTATAATACCTACTAAGAACATGGTTCCCAAAGATGCCATAATAGCGGCAATGGCATATAATAACAGTAATTTTCCAGAGGAAATAAACCTTAGAAGATACGTGCCGATTACCCTGCCTACTAAAAAGAGGATAAAGGCGATAATTTGATAATTTGCGGCGGTTTCACTTTCCATACCAATAGCCTCTGCATATTGGTAAATATAGGTCCAACACATAATCTGTGCTCCAACATAGAATATTTGGGACACCACACCAAAGACATATTTTTTATTCTTTTTCAATGAATTAAATGTATGGGACAGGCTAGGTATGTTGCCATCTCCTTTTGATTGTGGCATTTTACTAACGGCGATCAATACCAAAATTGCCAATATAACCAAGCCTAAGACTACATAGGGATCCCTTATCACCATTAAATCTGAAGTTCTTATGAGAGATTTTTTTGCTTCGGATAAGGCACTATAATTTTCAACATCGTCAGATTGTAAATTTTTAAGTACAAATTGCTGGGCCACTAAAAGTCCCAATAACAGACCAATAGGGTTAAAGGCTTGTGCCAAGTTTAATCTTTGGGTCGCGGTTTTAGGGTCGCCCATTGCCAATATGTAAGGGTTGGCGGTTGTTTCTAAAAAGGCAAGACCAAATGTTAGAATATATAGACCTAAGCAGAAGAACCAAAACTGTTCTGTTATGGCCGCAGGATAAAAAAGTAATGCGCCTACGGCATATAAGGTCAAACCAATGATAACACCTACTTTATAGGAATATTTGCGAACAAATAACGCTGCCGGTAAGGCCATACAAAAATAACCACCATAAAAAGCCATTTGTACCCATGCTGCCTGAGAATTAGATAGTTCCAATACCTTTTTAAAGGCTTGTACCATAGGATCCGTAACGGCATTTGCAAAACCCCAAAGAGCGAATAAAGAAGTTATTAAAATAAATGGTAAAAAAGTTTTTCTTGATACAATGGGTGTTTTATCTGTCTTTGACATGGGTGGTGAGTTTTGTTGTAAAGTTGAAAGGTTAGAAAGCAAAGTCATCGTTATAGGGCGCGGTCCAAATGGCTGTAGCCACCATCTACAAATATGAGTTGACCTGTGGTATGACTGGATTTTTCAGAAAGTAAGAAAGCGACCATATCTGCAATTTCTTCTGCTGTGGTCATTCTATTTTCTAAAGGAATTTTTTCGGTAATCTTACCAAGTCTTTCTTCTGGGTTTGGAAATGATTTTATCCAACGATCGTACAACGGTGTATAACATTCGGCAACAATTACGGCATTTACACGAATGGAATAGGGTAGTAGCTCAACCGCCCATTCTCTTGTAAGTGCATTTCTGCCTCCGTTTGCTGCGGCATAACCAGAAGTGCCACCTTGACCGGTTACCGAGGTTTTAGAACCGATATTTACAATTGCTCCCTTGTTTCTTTTAAGTTCAGGCAGCGCATAGTGTGCCATCATGTAATAATGGGTAAGATTTCTGGAAATGGAACGCATAAAATCTTCATGATTACCATCTTCTAACCCTACCGAATCATTTACTCCGGCATTATTGACCAAGCCGTCAATTCTACCAAAACGTGCTATACAGCTATCAACGGCCTCTTTACATTTTTGAGGGTCTGTCAGCTCGGCAAAAGCATACCCTGCTTGTCCGCCTTCTTTTTCTATCTCAGAAATTACCGATACAATATTCGCTTTATTTCTACCTAGAATATATGGTATGGCACCTTCTTTTGCTAGGCAAATACTTATACCTCTACCAATTCCAGATGAACCTCCAGATACTATGATAACTTTATTTTTCAGATTTAAATCCATCGTTGGTAATTTTAATATGATTAATTGATTATGCGTTTAAGTTGTAAAAATCCATAGCGTTCAATCCCATAATTTGTGCTTGCTCTGTAGGCGTTAATTGCTTAATGTAAGACGTTATAATGTCTTTGTTTTTACTATAACTACCCGCCAATAGGCAAACAGGCCAATCTGACCCAAACATTAAACGGTCTGTGCCAAATGCCTCAAATACAACATCGATATACGGAGTGAAATCGGAAGTTATCCAACTGCTCCAATTTGCTTCGGTAGTTAGGCCCGATAGTTTACAACACACATTTGGGTTTTTGGCAAGTGCTGTAATAGCAGCTTTCCAATCATTTATTTCACCTGATTTAATAGGTGGTTTGGCAATATGGTCAAGAACAAATTTTTGATTTGAAAATTTTGAAACCAATTGAATGCTGTTCTTTAATTGATTAGGGAACACCAAAAGATCGTAGGTTAGATTTAAGACCGCTAATTCACCAATTCCGTTCATAAAGGCTTGATTTAAAATGAAGTCTTCCTTTTCAGCTTGTAGAATATGGCGCACACCTTTAAAAAGTTTGTTTTGGGCAAAATATTCCAAACGCTTTTTCACGTTGTTATCGCATAAACCTACCCAGCCTACAACTCCCTTTATAAAATTATTATGGGTAGCTAAGTTTAATAAAAAGGTCGTCTCGGTTTCAGACTGATCTGCTTGTACGGCAATACAACCATCAACATTATTTTCTTTAAGTACGGGGGCTAGGTCCCTAGGTAAAAAATCGCGCTGAATAATTTTCATTGCACCATTGATCCAACTATCTCTAACCGGGTCATACTTCCAAAAATGTTGATGGCTGTCTATGATCATTTTGTATATGCCTTGGCAACTTGTTTAGAACTACCTAGTTTTTCAATACCTAATTCAACCACATCACCTGGGTTTAAATATCTTGGAGGATTAAAACCTAAACCTACACCAAAAGGAGTACCTGTAGATATGATATCACCCGGTAATAGGGTCATGTATTGGCTAATGTAACTGACCAATTCTGGAACATTGAAAACTAAATCTTCGGTATTACTGTTTTGTAATAGTTCTCCATTGACCTTTAACCACAAGTCTAAATTATGTGGATCGCTAACTTCTTCTTTGGTAGCTAAAAACGGACCTATAGGTGCAAAGGTGTCACAACTTTTACCTTTTACCCATTGCCCTTCTTTTTCTAATTGAAATTCCCTTTCACTATAATCATTATGCAATGTGTAACCCGCAACATAATCCATGGCATCGGCTTCTTCCACATAGCTTGCTTTTTTACCAATAACGACGGCAAGCTCTACCTCCCAGTCGGTTTTCTTGCTATTCTTTGGGATTATGACATCATCATTGGGTCCTACGATAGCAGAAGTTGCTTTAAAGAACAATACAGGTTCGGTAGGTACTTTCATGCCACTTTCCGCTGCATGTTTGGCATAGTTCAACCCAACGCAAACAATTTTAGAAGGTTTTTTTAGGGGAGGTCCCAACCTTGTACTCTTATCTATTTTAGGTAAATCATTAGCTTTTTCATCTACCCAAGATTTTAGTCTTGCTAAACCGTCGTTCTCAAAAAACAGTTCATCATAATCTTCACCAAAACCTGAAGTATCTATCCAATCGCCATTATCAAGAATTACTCCCGGTTTCTCATTTTCAGGTGTTCCAAATCGTATTAATTTCATTGTATATAATTTATCCGTTAAGTTTTATGAATCCCCCGTCAATAGGGAAATCCGTTCCAGTAATAAAAGAAGCTTCGTCTGAACAAAGGTAAAGAGCTAGGTCAGCAACTTCTTGAGGTTTGCCCATTCTGCCAATTGGCTGTGTGGCAGAAAGGTTTTTGAACATTTCTTCTTCCTGTCCCGGGTAATTTGCTTTTATAAATCCGTCAACAAAAGGAGTGTGTATTCTAGCCGGTGAAATACAATTGCAACGAATGCCCTCTTTAATATAATCTTTGGCTATGGAATAGGTCATGGTCAATATTGCTCCTTTGCTCATGGAATAGGCAAAACGATCATCTATGCCTACACTTGAAGCTATAGATGCCATATTAATGATGACTCCGCCCGTTTTTTTCATTTCAGGAATAAGAGCATACATGCAGTTGTATGGCCCTTTAACGTTCACATCATAAACACGATCAAAATCCGTTTCGGCAGTTTTTTCAATATTTCCTACATGGGCTATACCTGCATTATTAATAAGAATATGTATTTCTTGTTTTGATGTAATTTCATTGATTACGTTAACTACCTGCTTTTGATCAACAACATTGCAGTTATATGCTGTAGCCGAGCCACCTTGTTTCTTAATTAGATTTACGGTGTTTTCAGCGTTGTCTGCATTTAATTCCAAAATATGAACATTGGCTCCTTGTGCTGCAAATGTGGTAGAAATTGCTTGACCAATACCGCTACCTCCACCGGTTATAATTACGTTTTTACCTTTTAGGTTAAACTTCATATTTCTATCGTTTATTTATTCTGTAATTCCTCTTTCCAAAATGCCCCATCAGGAAAAGTATAGGTGTCCAATGACTCTTCTTTCATGGTAATACTATAGCCTGGTAGTTTTGGGGGCATGTATGCTCCGTCCTTAATAACCACAGGGTCATAAAAATGTTCGTGCAAATGATCAACAAATTCTATAATTCTATTTTCCATACTACCGCTTATAGCTATAAAGTCTATCATGGATAGGTGTTGAACGTACTCACAAAGCCCTACACCACCTGCATGCGGGCAAACAGGGATATTGAATTTAGCGGCCATTAACAAAATAGCCAAAATTTCGTTTACACCACCAACTCTACAACTATCAATTTGGCAAATGCCAATAGCACCGGCCTGCATTAGTTGCTTAAAGATAACCCTGTTTTGACAATGTTCACCTGTTGCAACTTCAATGGGTTTAATGGCTTTTGCAATTTTAGCATGACCTAAGATATCATCGGGACTAGTTGGTTCTTCAATCCACCACGGGTTGAATTTTTTAAGCGATTCCATGTTGGTGATCGCTTCGTCAACATCCCATTTTTGGTTGGCATCCATCATGAGTTTTAAATCGTCTCCAATTTCTTCACGAATAATTGCGGCACGTCTCATATCATCCTTTAGGTCAGAACCAACTTTGATTTTCATATGCTTAAAGCCACTCTCCTTAGCTTCTTTGCAAAGACGTCTCATTTTATCATCGGAATACCCTAACCAACCTGCTGAGGTGGTATATGCAGGGTAGCCTTGATCCTCCAAATAAGCAATACGCTCTTGTTTGGTAGCTTCATTTTTACTTAAAAGTTCTAGAGCTTCTTTAGGAGTTATGGCATCTGTAATATAAGTGAAATCTATACATGAGACTAATTCAGCGGGAGTCATATCTGCCAATAATTTCCAAAGTGGTTTCTTCTCTACTTTGGCATATAGATCCCAAACGGCATTTACAATAGCGCCAGTGGCTAAGTGAATAACCCCTTTTTCAGGACCCAACCATCTCAATTGGCTGTCACCGGTAATCATTTTCCAAAAAGCGCCCATATTCGAGGTAAAGCTTTCCAAAGATTTACCAATGACTAGATGAGAAAGAGATGTTATGGCCTGGGTGCAAAGTTCATTACCTCTACCTATAGTAAAGGTTAATCCGTGACCTTCATGGCCATCAGGTGCATTAGTCTTTAATATAACGTATGCAGCACTATAATCTGGATCAGGATTCATGGCGTCTGATCCGTCTAAAGACTTACTTGTAGGAAAGCGAATGTCCCTTGAGATGACGTCAGTAATTATAATTGAATTTGACATTGATTTTGTTTTATTCAAAAATAGGGGGGCAGATGACCTAAAACCACCACATAAAATACCAAATCTGATACTTTTTTTGCATTCAGCTTAAAAATGTTTTCGATGCTGGCTTAAAAATGAAGAAGGCGATTGATCTTTAATGATTTTGAACTGACGATTAAAATTAGAAATGTTTCCAAATCCACACGCATATGCAATTGATGTAATACTCTCTTTGTTTTCAAGTAGCATTTTGCAAGCAAAGCCAATTCTAATTTCATTCAAGAATCTGGTAAACGGTTTTCTGTGAATTGTCTTAAAAAATCTACTGAAGGATGATGCGTTCATGTTAACCAACAGAGCTACATCTTTAGAGCTTATTTGGGTGTGAAAATTTTGATATACATATTCATAAATAATATTCAACCTTTTATTTTCTGATTTATGAAATGTATTTATAAAACCATTGCTTGATAAAAGCGTATAGTTTTGCTGTTGCTCTAATTTGCATAATAATTCAATTATTCTCGTAATTTTAAGTGCAGGTTCAAGACTATGTAGATTTATTAATTCATTTTTTATGTTATCCTTAATATGGTTAAATTTTATTCCCTGTGTCGCTTTCTTCAATAATTGAGCAACAGGTTGCATTTCTGGCAGGGATAAAAATTCTTGACCAACGAAGTTATCTTTAAAATGAACGGAAACAGCTTGTGCGGTAAGTGTGGAGTTTTTCTCAAAATATACCTCATCATTTAACCACATATGCGGAACGTTCTTACCTATTAGGACAACCTCACCGGCTTCAAATTTTTCAATGCTATCTCCAACAAATCTAGTGCCGGTACTTTTAATAATATATACCAATTCTAGCTCTTCATGAAAATGCCACACCTTCAAAAAGTTCTTGTAATTATTTTGAGATACGGTAATGGAGGTATTGGCAACACTAGAGCGATCTAGCAGATGAAGTTTCATATCATGTAATTTATTACAAAATACGAACTATTTTAAGATGTATAAAAAATATATGATTTGTAGTGGTTATATTATTGAGTGGAATAGGGTTTTATTGAATTTTGAAGAGGAAAAAGACAAATAAAACCATATCTTCTACATATGAAATCATTTCGTTCATGGTATTATACTAGACTTTATCACTTTTATTGTTCATGAGTTTATCTAGTGACTAGATATCCTGTTTTTTAGATGGAAAAAATCAGTGGATTGCTGCTAAATTGATTAATGTCAAAAATGTTAATGTGCGACTATGGTCATAGTCAATTGATCAATAGTTACCTTAATTTATCATTGTAACAGCTTCTTCAAATCCGTAGTTTTCAATATTGCTGAGGTTGTTATAAACCATGTTCGTTAAACCGGTTATTTGGTTTAGGTCTTCTTGCCATATATCAGAATTGCCCAATAATCTGGTAGTCAATGTATTTAAGTCAATGTCGTTTTCTCTAAATTGTTCCCAGGTGATAGAGAAATATTCAAGTACCGAAGAAGTATCATTTAAATTGATTTTGTCATTGTTGAAACTTCCTTCATAAAATCGAATTAGAGCACTCAATGCAAATGTGATATTTGTGGGAAGACTTCCTTTTATTTTCAAATAATCTTTTAAGCTAGGTAATAAACGCGTTACAAATTTTGAGGTGCTGTTCAATGCAATACTGATCAGCTGATGTTCAAGTGCAGGGTTTTTAAATCTGTTAACGACGTCATTTACAAATTGCTCTTTGTAATCTTGTGGAAAATCTAAAGTCTCCAGCACTTCGCTCATCAATACTTGATGAATAAAATTAGCGACTAGGGTATTCTTCATAGCGTCTTTAACCAAGCGTTCACCTAATAGGTATGCCACTGGAACCATTGATGTATGGGCACCGTTTAAAATGCGCACTTTTAAATTTCTATAGGATTCCAAGTCTGAAACCAATTCAATATTTAAATCGGTTTTATTGAAAGGAAATTCATTTAAAATGTCATCAGGTCCTTCTAATAACCAACTTTGGTACAGTTCACCTGCAACGGTAAGTTGGTCTTTAAAGCCAAGCTTGGCTTCTATTTCTTCAATTTTATCTTTAGGATAACCAGATACAATACGGTCTACCAAGGTATTGTAAAATATGCATGCTTCAGAAATCCAGTTTTTAAATGCATCGCTCAAAGACCAGTGATCTGCGTATTGTAAAATACAATGTTTTAATGCTTCCCCATTTTTATCAATAAGTTCAACAGGTAAAAGAATGCATCCTTTGTCCAAAGCGCCATTAAAGTGTGTAAACCTATGAAATAGCCAAACGGTCAGTTTTGCCGGAAACTCTTTAGGTGGTGTATGGTCAAAGGCGTCATCAGAATTAAAAACGATACCCGCTTCCGTAGTGTTCGATATAATAAACCGCAGTTCAGGAGTCTTTGAAAGGTCAATATATTTTTGCCATTCAGAATAAGGATTGATAACTTTTTGAATGCAATTAACAACAGTTAAATCTTGTACAAAAATATTGTTCTCATATCCTTCTAATTGCACGGAGAACAAACCATCTTGTGATTTTAGCTCTTGATAGTCGCCACGTCCAGTGGGTTTAATTACGGCAACACCGGCATTGAAGGTGGTGGCGTTGTTTATTTTTTGAATACTAATATCTACAAATGCCCTTAGAAAATTACCACCTCCAAATTGCATTACTTTTATGGGTAATGATTTACGATCGGTTATGGCATTACTGTTTAAAATTTCCATATGTATTGTTATAGTGATATTCCTCTTTTCCAAGGAATAAAATCGTCTTGTCCCAGACGTACTGCGTTAGGTATTTTTTCTCCGCTTGCCACGGCAATGATGTATTCTAGAAGCTCTTCACCTTTACTTTCAATAGTTGCCTTAGCCTCTATAATACCACCAGTGTTAAAGTCAATGATATCTGCCATACGCTCGTTGAGTTGCGTATTGCTTGCTATTTTAATGGTAGGGGCAATAGGGTTGCCGGTAGGGGTTCCTAACCCCGTAGTAAAGCAAATAATAGTGCAGCCAGAACCGGCAAGTCCGGTAGTACTTTCTACATCGTTACCAGGCGTACAGAGTAAATTCAAGCCTTTTTTAGTGACCGGTTCGGTATAATCAAGCACATCGGTAATTGTGGAAGTACCGCCTTTTTTTGCCGCTCCGGCGGACTTCATTGCGTCTGTAATGAGTCCGTCTTTTATATTACCGGGTGAAGGGTTGTTTTCAAAACCTGATCCCACTTCCTCGGCACGTTTGGCATAGGTTTGCATTAGTGTCGCAAATTTTTTTGCGTTTTCCTTAGACTCACATCTATTCAGAAGTTCCTGTTCAACACCATTGAGTTCAGGAAATTCAGCAAGAACCGTAGATGCGCCAAGTGCCACCAACATATCTGAAACATGGCCTAGTGCGGGGTTGGCGGAGATACCTGAAAACCCGTCAGATCCACCACATTCCAGCCCTAGGGTCAGTTTGTTCAGTGGTGCCGGAGCACGTTTGGTTTTATTGGCCTCTATTAAGCCTAAAAAGGTTTGTTTAACTGCATCTTCAATAAAATGTTGTTCACTTTTACTTTGTTGTTGTTCTAGTATAACAAGTGGTTTAGAAAACTGAGCATCCCTTTTATTAATGGCATCTTCTAGTATAGGAATCTGGGCGTTTTGGCAACCAAGACTTAATACGGTTGCGCCTGCTACATTTGGGTTGGTAATATAACCGGCCAGTAAATTACAAAGTGTAACGCTATCTTGTCTAATGCCGCCGCAACCACCATCATGTGTTAAAAACTTTATACCGTCTACATTGGGGAAAACCTGCTCGTCCGTATTTGGAATTTCAGGTTTTAGAATATTGCTTTTTAATAATTCTTCACTAGTAGCTTGGTTCTTATACTGCTTTACGAGCGTCTCTGTAGAGATGATATCTGCTGCTGAAGTTTTATATCCTAACGGTTTTAAAAGTGCTGTCTTCAATACTTCAACATTTCTATTCTCACAGAATACTAAAGGGATAACTAGCCAGTAATTAGCGGTACCTGCGCTACCATCTTTTCTGTGATAGCCCATGAAAGTTCTGTCCTTAAAAACATCAATATTTGGTGAGGTGAAGTTCCATTGTTGGCCCTCTACTTGATAGTTGGCCGCTACATGAACCAAATTCTCAGTAGTAATAGCCTCCCCAATTTGAATGGGAACAAGAGCTTTCCCAACAATAGAACCATACATATATACTAAGGCATCTTTTTTAATAGGCGATAGGGCAAACTTGTGTTTTGCCTTTACTTTTTTAGGAATAGGAATGGTTATATCATCATGATAAATATCCGTGCCTTCAGGTATATCTTGTAAGGCAACCAGTATATTATCTTTTGGGTGAATATGTAAAAATCTGTTATCCATAAATTCGTTTACAAGCGTTTGTGAAATAGAACCCATTAGTTGCCTTCTATTTCATATCAGGTTTTAAAAGTGACCATTTCTTTAATTGCCCCGGTTTCAGGTTTTAACCAAGCATCAAAATAGGCAATCATTTCTGTGTAAGGTACGGTATGTTTAACAAAAGAAGTTATGGGGAATTGATCAATAACATGGATTATATATTCAAAATCTGCCAAGGTTGCGTTTCTGCTACACATAATGGTAGATTCCTTTGCATGTAATGCAAGGTGATTAAAAGTTAACTCTCCCTTAGAGAATCCTACTAATATATATCGCCCACCATGTGCCATATAATTAGAACCGGTTTCCAAGGCATATTTATTTCCTGAAGCATCAAAAACTGCTGTAGCCAAATCATTATTGGTAATTTCATTGACCTTTGCTATTGCATCATCATCTGCTTTTACAATATAGTCTACTCCAATTTTTTCTTTGGCATAGTTTAACCTTTGTTGATTTATGCAACAAGAAGCTGTTTTGGTAACTGCCGCGGCAAAGATGAATTCGGTTCTTATTTTATGTGATATTCTTTTATTTGTCTCTTTTTATGCGGTATCCATAGGTCCTGTAATGTGGGTACTTTTTTCAGAACTGTTCCCAAATCGAATTCCCGGGTTGGCAATTTCATTTGTAGGTTTGGTAAACCTTACATTTGCCTTTTTGGTACAACTTGTTTTTCCTTGGCATTTATCTAATCTTGGTAATTCGTTGACCTTTTTATTATACGCAATTTTTGCAAAAATATGTTTGTTGTTTATTGTTGCCAAGGTACCGGAAACAAAAGGGAAATCACTAGAGGAATTGGAAAAACTACTAGTGAATTCCACATGACATTTTTAAACGGTATCTATATTAATACTTTGTCTTGTCTTGTTTAGAAGCCCAATTATTAAAGACTTCAACGGCTTCTTCTTGAAGCATTTGCTTAAAATGAATTTGTCTGTCCTGCATTTCAACTTCTAGCTCATCATATATAAACTGGTCATCAAAATCTATAGCCTTTGCATCTGCCTTATAACAACCATAATATACTGCCTTTGGTCTAGCCCAATAAATAGCACCAAAGCACATAGGGCAGGGCTCACAAGAAGTATAAATAATACAATCTGTCAATTGAAACGTATTCAGTTTTTTACAGGCATCTCTAATAACCACCATTTCTGCATGTGCAGTAGGGTCGTTCGTAGAAGTTACCTTATTATGGCCTTCGGCTATAATTTCTCCATCTTTTACAACTACGGCACCAAAGGGGCCGCCTGCATTTGAGTTCATTCCTTTTGCTGCCATTTCTATGGCTCTTCTCATAAAAAACTCGTGATCTTTCGTCATATTCTTTTCTTAATTTTAAATAGGGATGCAAAATTACAGGAATAATATGGTATTAACTTTAGTTTTCTACCGCATTTGAATATTAGTTCAACGTATTGGATTTAGATTTTATTCTAAAACAACGCTCTTCTCCCAAATAAAGAGGATTACCGTGTTTCTCGGACCAAAATCCGTCTAGAACATCTTTGCTAAGGCACTGGTACACTACAACACCTTTGTAAATATTTTGATCATCGCCAGTATAGCTGAAATCTATCACCAAAATATTGTTCTTGAAAAAACCTGTACCAGTCTGTTTCTGAGTATTATTAATGGTCCATTTTGCAATAATTCTATTATTAGCATCAAGGGATAATAAAAGTAGGCCTTTGTAATTGTGCAATTCCCCATCTTGGTTGCTTCCTATAATAGAATACGAACCAACTAATTCTTCAATATTCATATGGCATTCAATTAAAAGGCGAAAGTATTGAAAATTTCATTTGAGGTCTCCATAAAGCGAAGCCTACCCTTCATATGTTCCGTTTATGTTTTAATATTCTTTTTCATTTAAATTTATACCTTCTATAATTTCAAGAGAGTTGTAGATTCTTCAGAAAAGAACAATCTTTAAACTTTAAATTAAACTGA
>TARA_R110002050_G_scaffold29630_2_pt1 | contig 19364 bp, 12 predicted proteins | sample TARA_R110002050 | Tara Oceans TARA_R110002050 (sample SAMEA4396988) | marine metagenome | biome: Polar Biome; feature: [DCM] deep chlorophyll maximum layer (ENVO:01000326); material: water (ENVO:00002006), including particulate matter (ENVO:01000060) such as... | depth 25 m
ACCTCGTAATGACGAAGTATGGTTTTTTAAAACTCAATTCAGGTGGTTAAATATGTTGAACTCATGTTAAACACCTGCATTCAAAACAATATCTATATTTATTCTTCTGTTTTTCAAGTAGTTAACTAATTTTCCTAGTATCTTAACACTCGTTTTAATAGTAAAATGCTTATTTAATTCCAGAAAATGAGCCAACAAGACCTCAAAAAAGATCTCATTTTGGACCATTTATACCGTTTCAACAAAAATATTGACCATTAATCTAATTTATTTAGTTACAAGTACGTAATAAATATATATTTGCTAAGTAGTTGATAACCAGTTTGTTAAACTGTTTAAAAAATCCGATAAACGGTAAAACACTGCAAAAAACATAGATAAAAAGAAAAACCATGTAAAAAACGTCGGTAAAACGACAACACATTTAAGATTAGTCCCCAACATTAATCTTAATTTAAAAACTTAACCTATGACACGTAACATTACATTCAACAAATTAATTCTATTAGTTATTACCATCTTATTGATATTTGGTATGACACTGGTTAGTGCACAAACGCCCCTGTATAATGAAACGTTCTCTGTTTCCAATGGTACAACCTCTACTTCAAATTGGTCATCTAACAATTCTACTTGGTGGAGTCCTTTTGATGTAAACAACAATCAAATGAGATCGTTTCTTTCTCTTGGAGAAGATGTTTGGACAAGTGCGTCAATTGATATTACCAATTACACAAATTTAAATATTTCGTTAGACGCTAGTGAAACAGGAAATTTAAGTGGTAGTGATTATATTAAAGTATATTATACTCTTGATGGAGGAAGTGAAGTTTTAATACAATCAATTTCTGATGATTTTGATACGACTAGCATTTCACTAAGTAATCTTACAAATAATGGAAACTCAAGTTTAGTTATTATTGTAAAATTAAGGAATGATGGATGGAACTCTCACTATTTCGATAATGTTAAGGTAACAGGAGAGGAACAAATAACAGGAGGCAATAATCTTTTTAAAAATGATATTACAACCAATAATGCTCAAAATTTTAATCCATATACAACCAATCAAGTTTTTGATTCTAATATAACCGTTTCTGGTATAAGCCGCGGTTCTGGTGTTAATGCCAAAAATAAAAATGGGATGTATAATGCTAAAAGTTGGGATTCACCTAGTTTTGATGCCAATGATTATTACGAATTTACTCTTACAGCTAATCTAGGATACGAAATTAATTTTACTGGTTTCACTTATACATCTGCAGTAAGTAGCGGTGACAATATTGGCAATATTGTTGTAAGAACTAGTTTGGATAATTTTACAACAAACATTGCTACTCCAAATGCTAACGGTGCTACTATTGTTTTAACTTCATCATCTTATCAAGGTGTATCCAATCCTATTACTTTTAGAATATATGCTTGGGGAGGGAATAGGAAAAATGCAGAGTTTGGTATTGATGATTTCGCTTTTACTGGAACCATCTCCCAATACGCATTATGGAATAACGCTGTATGGGTAAATGGCGTTCAACCTAGCGTATCTGTGAAAACGGTTATTGATGCTGATTATAATACATCTGCACAAGGAAGTTTTAGTGCTTCAAAATTAATTGTTAAGAGCGGTTATACATTAACAGTTGACAATGAAACCTACGTTGAAGTTGCTAACAATGTGACTGTAAATGGTAACTTAATTGTAGAAACCAAAGGTGCCTTTGTACAAATAAATGATACTGCCACGTTTACTGGAACTGGAACGGTTAATAAAACAACGGCCAATAAAAATGCTTGGTATTATTATACGTACTGGGGTTCACCAGTATCTAATATGACCGTTGCAAGCGCCTTCCCCAATGTAGCTTCAAGCAGACGATTCTTTTTTAACGCCGCTAATTTTTTAGATGCGGATAATGACGGATTTGATGATGATTATAATGACTGGACCATAGCCAATGGTAGTAGTACCATGACCCCTGGGGTTGGTTACGCGGCAACCTCTTCGTCGTCCTCTACATTTCCGGGACCGGACTATGTGTCTTTTGTGGGAACTTTTAATACAGGAACTATTACAACGCCAATCGCTTACACGGGTGATGTCACTTCGGCCGATCATCCAAATTTACTTGGAAACCCTTATGCTTCTGCCATTGATTATAACGATTTTTATAACGCTAACAGTACGGTTATAGAAGGTGTGGCCTACTTTTGGTCGCAAGCAACGCCTGCAAACGGTAACGGAAAATTCAGTCAAAACGATTACGCAACCTATTCAGTGGGTATGGGTGCGGGTGTTGCAGGTGCAAGTGGGGTTATTCCTAATGAATTTGTTCCTTCAGGACAAGGGTTTTTTGCAACCGCAAAAACAAATGGTACCGCAAGCTTTACTAATAGTATGCGTGTAAAAGGGACCACAGACAATTCACGGTTTTTTAAAACATCAACTACTAAAAACACGACTAGCACTACCAATTCAAACAAACTATGGTTGAATTTAACCTCTGATAACGGTGTGTTCAGTCAACTATTAGTGGGCTATGTGGATGGTGCAACCAATGCCAATGATGGCTTGTTATTTGATGCTCCAAAATTAGAATCGGGCGAAGCGTCTTTATTGTACACCACTATCGAAAACTCCTCTAAACGGTTTGTTATTCAAGGGAAAGATGTTAACAGTTTATCTTTAGATGAGGTGATTACACTTGGGTTTAAAACAAAAATTACTGAAGCAACCCTATACACCATTTCGATTGCTCAATTAAAAGGTGATTTTTTAAATGGAAACACCATTTATCTAAAAGATAAGGTACTTAATACCATCAACGATTTATCTACAAATGATTATACATTTACATCGGAAGTTGGCGAGTTTAATGATCGTTTCGAAATTGTATTTAAAAGCGCCACTTTATCAACAGAAACAACAACAATGGAGGCTAATACTGTAAAAGTTTTCCAAAACAGTCAAAACGATATCACTTTTAAAGTGGCGAGTAACAATATTATTAAAACGATTGTTATTTACGATTTACAAGGACAAATGCTTTATCAATTAAAAGGTGATAAAAATGAAGAAACCTACAACCTTCCAAAATTGAACAATTCTGTATTTCTCTCACAAATCGAATTGTCCAACGGGATTATTTTTACTAAAAAATCAGTAATAAGGTAATTTGTTTTCTTGTTCCTTTATGGCAGCAACCTTATTAGGTCGCTGCTTTTTTTGCTTATAAACTATATGTTAAGGCGAGTATGAAATTTCTGCCGGCGGCCGCAATACCCGAGGAATAGGTTTTATAGCGCTGGTCTGTAATGTTTTCTAAACTTGCCGTAATAGTAGTGGCTTGGTTTATTTGATACTGTGTTCTAAGATTTAAAGTAACCCAGGATGGTGCATACGGATTCCCATTATTGTCCAAGGCATAGATATAATCTTTTTCAATTTCGGAAGGCGCCAATTGATTAAAAGATAATTCACTATTATAAGTGGCAAATAGATCGATTTTAAAAGCGTTTGCATTCCAGACCACATGCGTATTCCCGAAATTTGGAGCGGCATGTCGCAAGGGTGTTTCGTTACCAGAATCATCTTGTTCTGTGCCACCAATAACACTGTATTGCGACGTTAGTTTTAAACGTTTGTTTATGTTTAATTCCATGCCCGCCTCAAAGCCATGAATCCGTGCTTTTGAGGCATTTTGTATCGCTTGGACCGTACTCAATTCGCCATCATATATAATTTTATTAGCCCCGTTTAACGTATAATCTCTGCGCACCAGCGCATTATCCAAATAGGTGTAATACGTACTGAAATCAAAGATTAGCGCATCGTCAAAAGTAAGTTTCAGCCCTAAATCACCCCCATAGGCATATTCTGGTTTTAAATTTTGATTTGGAACCACTACCGATCCTGGTTCTGAGTCGAACACCTTCCCAAGATCATCAATATTTGGCGCTCTAAAGGCCGACGATACATTAAATTTCCATTGCAAGGTTTGGTTTGGTGACCAACTAATTCCAGAGGTTCCGGTTAAGGCACCAGCTATATTCTTTGAAGATTGAAATGGTAAATTTAAATACACATTATTCTCCTTAAAACTCGCCTTTGAAACAATATGGTTAAACCGTAACCCCGTTTGAAAGACAAATTTTGTGTTTGGTTTATATTTAATACTGGAATATATTGCCGCCGATTGCCAACTAGCACCATTAGGATATCTCGAAACCGTGGGGGTTGTTATATTCGTACTAATATCCTCTTCATCACCATGAGACATCACGTTATTATATATATATTCCAAACCATAGAAAAAATGGGTGTTTGCACTTAACTTTTTTTCTAAATCTAAATTAAATGAATACGCATCCACCGCTTCCTCTCGTATGTTTCTCATAGTAGATTGAAAATTCCTATCAACTCTGCTCTCTTGAAAATTTTGATATGCCATGGTTACTTTAGCTTTATCATATAAGTTTGAAAGACTGCTAAATTTGGTTATTTGTGCGTTGGCCATAAACCATTGTTGTGGCCCGTAATACCACTCTGCAGAACGTAAATTAGACCCTTTGTAACGAAGTAATCTGTCGTATCGAGGCACATTGGATGTTGTGGTATAATACAATCCCAAATCAAAACTTAAACTATTATAAGGTTCAAACCGTACTTTTTGCATAATGTTGTATTGGTTATAACCAGATTGCTTTTGCACTAATGGGTTCTTATTTTGCACCATGACGTCCACATCATTTATTCGGGCGACATAGTCATTCCTTAAATAATCCTTCGGCCCCTGGCTGCCCATTCTTAAATCATTAAAACTGCTATAACTGGCATTGGTTAAAAAAGCCCATTTTTTTAGTCCGAAATTAATATCAAAATGTCCTGTTTTCTCGTCACTTGCCGTTGCATATCTTACCATACTATTTGAATGAATTTCTAAAGAATCGGTATAAGACAGTTTGGGTTTTTGGGTATAAAAACCCATCACGCCTCCAATAGCATCACTGCCATATATAATAGACCCAGAGCCTAAAGTAACCTCAACATTTTTTAAGGAAAAAGGATCGATAGATATTACATTTTGCAAATTCCCTCCTCTAAAAATAGCATTGTTCATTCTTACTCCATCAACGGTTATGAGCAATCTGTTTGTCGAAAACCCACGTATCATGGGGCTTCCTCCACCAAGTTGACTTTTTTGAATATATACTTGACCCGTGGTTTCCAATAAATCGGCACTTGTTTGAGGATTGACAAATTGGACGTTTTTAGCATTAACACCGATTATTTTTTGGGGAATATCCTTTTTTTGCTGTTCAAAATTTGAGGCTGATATGACAATCTCATTTAAATCTTGTGTGTCGATATCTAAATACACCACCTTCGATTTTTCAATTTGTGCTTTTTCAAGCTTTTTAATGACATACGAGACATGTTGGAAATATACTATTTCGTTCGACGAAAACAATTCCAAAGAGGCCTCACCATTCAAATTTGTGACGACACTTTTTGACTTATCAACATTATAAATTAGCACACCACTAATCGGTTCTTCAGTAATTGTTTGAAGGACTTTAACGTGTTGTGCCTGCAGTACGATGCTTGCTAAAAAAAATAATAAAACGGTAGAATGTAATTTCATGTTTTCAACTAAAAACGTCGTTTAATATTTGCAATGACCTTGGTTTTTTAAAAGCGCCTAAATGCAATTCATAATACACTAGTATCATGTTCAAAAAGGCTTTTCGTTCTTTGCCCTTTATATTTAATTGGGACAATGTATCGAATTTTGTGTTGAGCAATTGCTTTAACAGATTAAAATTATCCCCTGAAACAGTATGTTTTCCCGAAGGATTAGTTTCAAATTTACCATCTTGTAAACTAAAATACTGATGCTCTAACGGCATGTTTTCGGGATAAAACCCCAAGTACTTTGTTAATTTAAGTAGAAAAAGCAAGTGAAAGTTTGCACATTCAGTATGTGCATCCAACCACAGTAATGTGGTTTCTATATAACCAAAAAGTGCGTTGTTCTGTTCTTCCTCTTTTAAGGTGTTTGAAAGTATTTCGGCCAAAAACATGACCACGGAACTTTTTAAGACATTGGAATGCAAACTGCTATAAACATAATTCAATTTAGCCTCCTTTATTGTATGCAGAGACCTGTTTGGATGATACACAATGACTAATTCCAACTGAGATAATAATTCGAAATAGGCTGTTTTTGTAAGTCCTTTTTTGCTTTTTAAAACGCCTCTTAATAAAAAACCAAGAATACCATAATGCTCTGTGTAACACTTCACAATTAAATCATTATCACGATATCTTAATTTTGAAAGCACAATAGCATGGGTTGAGACGACCATTATCTTACCACCATTAATTTTAAAACCCGTGTTTCGAAGGTGTCCAAATCTGAAAGCATAACCAAATAAACACCCGAAGCAACCACATGATTGGCGAGGTTTTTCCCATTCCAATACGCAGTACCCCCATCAATCTCCAGATTATACCCGTTATAGCGCAAATTGGTTCTCGATTGCGCTTCGGCTACCAAATTACCTTCAATATCGGTAATTTTAATATTGACATTTTCAGAAATATCTTTGATTTTCACTTTCTCTTCAACGATGTTAAAATTTGGCCGAACTGGATTTGGATATGCAAAAGCGTTTTGCAAATCGTCCTGGGGATTTGATCCACCACTGAGAAACGACACCAAGCCATTATCGGTCGCTATAAAAACCTCACCAGTCAATTCATTTATTGATAGGTCAAAAATAGTATCTGAAGGTAAAGGGGAATTGTCTTTGGTAAAATGATATATCGTTTTTTGACCATCAGAAGACAAATAAAATACCCCAGAACCAATGGTTCCCACCCATTTGTTATTTGACCCATCGACCTCAATATCTGAAACAAACTGCTGAAATAGCAATTCTTTTGGAATGCCATCTTCAAGAATGATAATATCTTCAACCCGAACATTAGTGTCTGTAAAAAAGTTTGAGGTATTGTACAAAACCCTTAATCCTCTAAAAGTACCTACCCACAATTGATTTCGTTTATCCAACGCCAGCGCCGTTACATAGTTGGAAGGCATATTTTCTTCTTCTTTACTAATATTTTTCAATATAGGGCTGCCTCCGTTTTCATCAAATCCAATAAGCCCATATTCATAACTAGCAACCCATTTAATGCCATTATTTCCAAGAACCAAATCCCCAAAACCTAAATTGCTTCCAAAATCACTAGGTATGATATCTGTAAAACTATAGGACTTCCATTGATTGGTATTTGGATTATATGATTTTAAAGGTTTATTTATAAAGCTTGTTACGGTCCATAATAGCCCATCACTGTCAAATGCTGCGGGCCCTACACGTATATCAATGTAGTTTGGATCTGAAGGCAATTGCAATGACTCTAATCCACTATTGGTCTGATTATATAAAACCGTTGGGATGTCATCGTTTACTTCCAATAATCCGCTAAAAAAAGAACTTATAAACACTTGATTTATGTTTAACGGATTTACAGATATTGTATTTAAACACTTCGCTCCAAAGACCTCACTATATGGTGTGTTGATCCATTGTTCATTTTTTAAATGACTAAATCCGTAACTGTTTAATGGGTATGGGTTGAAAAAGTAGGTATAATCTCCAAAAGCAACCCAAAGATTATTTGCAGTGGCATTAATGGAAAATGGCTTATTAAGCAAGGGCCCTTGAGGGTGCAATTCTTCAAAAACTACTGGAGACAGCGTTGGTGTTTTTAATATCCCAAAGGCTTTCGTGCCTATATAAATGTTTCCAGAACCAAGTGTCGCCGACGTATACGTTGTGTTATATTCTGGACTTAGCCCTACTTGAGCGATCGTATTAAAGCTAGCATCATAAACATACACATTACTTCCTGTTGTAACCACCAAATTACCATCTGTAGCCTTTACATCTATTGGCGAACTATTATATACTACTTTTTCACCTAACACATCATTCACTATTTGATAAAGGCTTCTGTTGGTTCCTACGGCATACAAATTGCTCTGAACACTTTCAACCGCAATAAAATCACCAGGAGCGATTACTTGCCAATTTCTATAATCTATTAAATTCGGGTTTGTAAGCAACGCTTTCCGTAAGCCACTTCCATTTTGGCATGCGGCATAAATATAGTCTCCAAAAATGGTGGTTTGTGTAACTTTTGTCTGGGCTCCTAAATCACCAATAAAATAGGTGTCGCCAAACTCTAGCCTCTCTAAGTTGTAAACAGAAATTCCAAAGTTGGTTGAAATATATATCAACTTGCCATTGGCATTAAAATGATTGATTCTTTTACTTGTTGGTGGAATGGTAGGCTTATCTATGATATCTAATATAGAAAGGACATTGTCCCCGTTATCGAATGCAATTTCTATAAGACCATTTTCATATCCTATCATCAAAAGTTGATACTCCACGCTGTAGTAAATGGTTGATATTTGCTCTCCAGACAATCCATTAACTGTTGTGATTTCAGTAATTTGATTGGTTTGTGTATCGTAACTGAAAACAGCATTTTCTGAAGCCGCATACATTTTAGTATTTCCTTGTACGACATCCTTAATATTGTAAAACGAGAAATATCCTTTCCAAAGTGCCGAAAAGTCTTGAGCAAAATTGCACAGTGGAAGGAGACAAATTGTAAAAACAACGATTCGTTTAAGCATAATACCATTTTGAACTTTCAAATATATTTATATCTAACGAGTTTTACTTTAAAATGATATAAATTAAATAAAAAAAGCTTCCTGATTTTCAGAAAGCTTTTTTGTTTTCAATAAAAAGGATGTTTTAAACGATTCCTTGGTCCAACATAGCGTCGGCTACTTTAATAAAACCTGCAATATTAGCTCCTTTTACATAGTTTATATATCCGTCATCTTGGGTGCCAAATTTAATACATGCAGAATGTATTGATGACATCATTTGATGTAGTTTGGCGTCAACTTCTTCAGTAGTCCAATTTAATTTCATTGCGTTTTGTGACATCTCTAATCCAGAAACACCAACTCCCCCAGCATTAACGGCTTTTCCTGGTCCGAAAGGAATTTTTGCATGATGTAAAACTTCAATAGCCTCTGGGGTACATCCCATATTAGAAACTTCTGAAACATATTTAACGCCATTGGTTATTAATTTTGCAGCATCTTCTCCATTTAATTCATTTTGAATTGCACTTGGCATTGCTATATCACATTTAACCTCCCAAGGTTTCTTTCCTGCAATAAATTTAGCTTCTGGAAACTCCTCAGCATATGGAGAAACAATATCATTATTAGACGCTCTAAGTGCTAGTAAATAGTCTATTTTTTCAGCATCTAATCCTTTTTCGTCATAAATATAACCATCTGGACCAGAAATGGTTACCACTTTACCCCCTAATTCGGTTACTTTTAAAGCAACGCCCCAAGCTACATTACCAAAACCTGAAACACAAACTATTTTATCCTTGAAAGAATCGTTATTTGACACTAACATTTCACTGGTAAAATATGTAGCTCCAAAACCAGTGGCTTCAGGTCTAATTAAACTACCTCCCCAATTAAGTCCTTTACCAGTGAAAACCCCTGTATTTTCTATATGAAGTTTTTTATACATTCCATACATATAACCAATTTCTCTTCCACCAGTACCTATATCTCCTGCAGGCACATCTGTATTAGGGCCAATTATACGCCATAATTCTAGCATAAAAGCTTGACAAAAACGCATAATTTCAGTATCTGATTTTCCCTTTGGATTAAAATCTGAACCCCCTTTGGCGCCTCCTAAAGGTAGCGTTGTTAATGCGTTTTTAAAAGTTTGTTCAAAACCTAAAAATTTTAAAATACTCAAATTCACACTAGGATGTAATCTAATACCCCCTTTATAAGGGCCTATAGCATTGCTAAATTGTATTCTGTAACCTAGGTTAACATGAACTTGACCTTCATCATCTAACCAAGAAACCCTAAATGTTAAAATACGATCTGGCTCAACTAATCGTTCAATGATTTTGGCTGACTCATATTGTGGGTTTTCGTTATAAATACTTTCAATTGATTCCAATACTTCATGTACTGCTTGTAAGTATTCCTTTTCGCCAGGATGTTTGGTTTCAAGGTTTGTCAAAATGTTTTTTACATTCATGATCTTTAAATATAAACGTGTTTAAGATATACTGCAAAAATACCAATATTAAATACAATAATTCCTAATTTAAACTCGTATTTTTTATTAATTCAATAAATTAAATCGTGCTTTTAGAATACGTGCTTTTTTGGCATTTTAAAAATAGTGGAGTTACCTAAGCTTGCCTTTTGATTAAATTACATAAACCCTTCCGGAGGTAAATCATTAATGGAATTTTCCAACGATTCTTGATGTTTAATAATTTTAAATCCTGATTTATAAATTGCAGCCTTATTGTTTTTTCCTTCAATAATAATGGTTAATGGATCCTTAAAACAAATGTGCCTTAAATACTCATCTTCATGACAGGCTTCTTGTTTATTTAAGTAATCTAAATCAAAAAAACCGTCTTCCATAAAAGGATTAATAGTAAAATACCCTACGTTAAAAGAGGTTAAGTTTTGAAAGAAATGTGTTCCTTGACTAGGGTCAATTCTAAAATTATTTAAGCCAGCTTCTACTATTATTTTTGCAGAAGAAATTTGTGCCCAAATTACAGGAATACCTAACCAGGGATCACTTGAGCCCCATCGCCCTGGCCCTACTAAAATGTATTGTTCATCTTGTTGAGAAAACTTTTTGTTTATTTTCTCAACAGCCGAAGCTATTTGTCTTGTATTTGCAGGATTGAATGTTTCTGGTTTTACATAAACAAAATTCCTTATATAATCATAAGTGCCATTTCCTAAGGCAGATTCTGAATAAATAATAGTGTCATCAATATTAAAATCTGCAGGCAATTCGTTATTTGTTACAACACTTTCAATAATAGGCCTTATTTGCAAAAAGCTAAATATTCTAGGTTGCCCTTTGGGAACATCCAAATTTACAGCGAACTCTATTTCAATAGGATTTCTCATTTCGCGTTGCCCAATGTGCAATAAATCCTTTAGAATTTCTGGTAAAGGAAATGTGTCGTACTTTAAAACATTATCAAAAGTTACTACTCTTATTCCATCATGTAAAACGCCTGGTCTAATAATATTATTTTGCAAATCGTAGGTTGAAGCAACAAATTTTAAAGAAGGATGGTTTTTAGCTTGCCGCATGGTAACCTTTTTTTTATTAATTGACTCACTGGTTGAAACTTTATAGCTTTTAGGGTCTAGATCTAAGCCATAAAAATACTTTTGTGTATCGCGCAGTGTTGAATCTGTTGATGAAAGTTGTAAGACTTTTTTAGGATGGTACGGTGAAAAGCGTAAACTATGTCCGCCGCCCACTATAATTTCACCCAGGCCTAAAGCAATATTAGCTATTCCCTCATTTGGTTTTTCATTTCCTATGGGATAGAAATTAATGGATCTGGCAACTCCCGAAATATTAGGGTAATAGATGTCACTATATTTTTTGCCTGTTAATTCTTGAAGGATAACAGCCATTTTATCTTCTTCTATGGAATGGGCAGTTGTCTTTAGATATGCTTTGCTAGCTTGAAAAAAAGCCGATGCCATTACTGATTTTATAGCATTGGATAACATTTCCAGCATGTCATTATTGTTAGTGTTTGGAATCATATATGTTGCAAATACACCTGCAAAAGGCTGAAAATGTGAGTCTTCCAAAACACTTGAAGAACGAACTGCTATTGGCCTTTTAACAATATTTAAAAATGCTTGAACATCGTCTAAAACCCATTGAGGCAAAGATTTTGAAATAAACTTGTTTAATATTTCTTCATCATCATTTGAATTGGCTGCAAACCTAATTAGATCGTGCTGCTCTATAAATTCATCAAAAACCTCAGTACTTATAACAACTGTTCGCGGTATGGTAATGCTAACATCTTCATATTTTCTAAATAGCTTATGGCGTTTTAAAAATGAATCTATGAATGCCAGTCCGCGCCCTTTACCTCCAAGTGATCCTTCACCTATTCTTGCAAATCCAAGATATTCATCATATTTTTCTTTATCAAATTTTACAATAACACCCCGAGACCTGTAAATACTGTAGATTCTTATTGCCTCTATTAAAAATTCCCTGATCTGTTCTACATCTTCAAAATCGTCAAACTCAACGTTACTAAACAAATTAGCCAATGGAAATAAAGCTCTGGATTTTAACCATTTGGAATACTCACTGCGTTTGGCGTGATAAGCTATGGATTCTTTAGTAACCGTTTTTAATGCCTTTTGGAATTCGCTTAAATTTTTGACAACCCTTAAAATTTTCATTTGTTCTGGGTCCCAAAATTCAAAATCACCAAATGAAAAATATTTGTTGATATAGTTTTTTAAATCTCTACCTAATGTTTCAGAGTGCTTATATAAAAATTTACCTTTTAATTCAAGGGCTCTTTTTTCATTGGTATTATCTGATGATTGAATTAAAAAAGGAAAATAACGTTGAGAACTTCGTACATATTTTAAAAACTCAAAACCTGCTTCAGGGTCTCTTTTACCATCTTTAAAATAATTAACATCAGAAATCACCCCTAATAAATTGCTTTTATATTTTTCAAAAAGTTCTAAGCCTTCTTCATAGGTAGTCGCCAAAAGTATTTTTGGACGTCCTCTCATAAGCATCATACTTCTATGTTCATTTAATCCTTCAGACATAAAAGCATGGGTTTGTTTTAAAAGAATTTTATAGATAATGGGTAAATATCTTGAATAGAATTTTAAAGAATCTTCTACCAATAAGATAGCTTTTACGCCAATTTGATTAATATCTCTTTTGGCATTCATTCTATCTTCTGTCAATTTAATAATTGCCAAAAAAATATCAACATTTCCATTCCAATGAAAAACAAAGTCAATAATGCCTTTATTGCCTTTTTGTAATTTACTTCTTAATTCTGATGAGTAAAAACTTAAGGCTGCAATTGGAACCTCTGGAAAAGCTCTTTTAATTTCTTTTGAAGTTTCAAAAGCGTTATAATTTCCAACATCTAACCAGGTTATGACCAAATCAATTTTGACTTCGGCCATTAATTTTATGGCTCTTTTTGCAGAATTTGCATGTATAAAATTTGGTGGATATCTTAAATTTAATTCTGTATATTCATTAAAAATCCGTTCATCAATTCTACCATCTTCTTCTAACATATAATAATCATAGTTAGAACAAACTATAAGAATTTTGTTAATTCTGTTTTGCATTAATTCACTAAATGCAACCTCTTCAAATTCGTGGTTCCTTAAATCTGGTAATGGCTTTTTATACATTATGTTTAAATTATGACATATTTTGTCTTAAACAATTCCTTGAGCTAACATAGCATCTGCTACTTTAACAAACCCTGCAATGTTTGCGCCTTTAACATAATTAATATAACCATCTTTTTCTTTTCCATATTGAATACATGAATCATGAATATGAGACATGATATCTTTAAGTTTTAAATCGACCTCATCTCTAGTCCAATTGAATCGTAATGAGTTTTGGGTCATTTCCAAACCAGAGGTTGCTACCCCTCCAGCATTAGAGGCTTTTCCTGGAGCATACAAAATTTTTGCTTTTTGGAACACATGAACAGCTTGAATGGTAGAAGGCATGTTAGCGCCTTCGGAAACACACATACAACCATTTGCCAAAAGCATTTTAGCATCGGTCTCATTAAGCTCGTTTTGAGTAGCACATGGTAATGCAATGTCACATTTTACTTCCCAAGGTGTTTTACCCTTAATAAATTTTGCTTTTGGATACACCTCCAAATACTCACTTATTCTAGCTCTTTTAACATTTTTCAATTCCATCACAAGGGCTAATTTTTCAGCATCAATTCCTGAAGAATCATAAATGTATCCTGAAGAATCGGACATGGTTAAAACTTTGGCTCCTAATTGGATACATTTTTCAACAGCATATTGAGCCACATTTCCAGAACCAGATACCACAATATCTTTTCCTTTAATATCTTTCCCTTTAGTCTTTAACATGCTTTGAGCAAAATAAACCGTACCATAACCAGTGGCTTCGGGTCTGATTAAAGAACCTCCCCAAGACAATCCTTTACCTGTTAAAACCCCGGTAAACTCATTTCTTAATTTTTTATACATTCCGAAAAGGAACCCAATTTCTCTTGCACCTACACCTATGTCGCCAGCAGGTACATCAGTATTAGACCCAATATGTCTAAACAACTCACCCATAAAAGAGTGACAAAAACGCATAATTTCATCATCTGACTTCCCTTTAGGATCAAAATCACTTCCGCCTTTTCCGCCTCCCATTGGCAAGGTTGTTAAACTGTTTTTAAACACCTGTTCGAAGGCTAAAAACTTTAAAATACTCATGTTAACCGTTGGATGAAAACGCAAACCTCCTTTAAATGGGCCTATAGCAGAATTCATTTGGATCCTGTACCCCCTGTTGACCTGAATTTCACCAGAATCATCTACCCAACACACTCTAAATGTTAGGACGCGTTCTGGTTCTACCATTCTCAGTAAAATGTTTTTGCCATAATATATGTCGTGTTGAACAATGTAAGGAATTACAGTTTCTGCAACTTCTTCAACGGCTTGTAAAAATTCTGGTTCGTTACCATTTCGTTCTTTTACAAGATCTAAAAATGCTTTAATATTATCTTTCATTTATAAAATATGTGTTACTAATTTATAGGTTATATTAATCAAAAGTACGATATCTTTAAAAAAGATGCGTTTTTTTTTGAATTTCGCAATAAATAATTTTTTATCTATTTCTGCGTTTTTATATTTATTTGCTAGTTAATGCAGTTTTTATATATTTGTCCTGCTAATGCCTCAAAAAAACAAACTTTATTATGCTTAACTTGAAACAATTAGTTATTGCTTTTTTCTTGTTTGTAATTACACAATCCGCACATTCTCAATTTGGTTTTTCTAGTGAAGTTGGTATTATTGCTGGTCCAGTACAATTTAGATCGGACTACGGAAGCAGAACTGACTCTCAAACAAATTTTGGAAATATTGGGATTGGGATTGGGATTATACAATATGTAAATTTTTCTTACCGAAAAAATTATAGCTATAATTTTAGAGACACTTATTTTATTGACCATTTTAAAGTCCGTAATGAAATATCCTGGAATAAAACAAACCTTGAACATTTTGGGAATTGGGTCGACCCAAGTAAAACAACTGAAGATGCCAAACGGCTTAGAGGCCATAAGGGGGTGGCTAAAAACATGGATTTAGGGACACAGTTAGAGTTTTACCCATTAAGCATCCATGCATTCGAATTCTTTACTCCCAGAGTCGCTCCATTTGTTAGTTTAGGAGTACATTATACCTTTTTTAGCCCAACGGTAAGTACAACCTATGACAATCCAGACCCCAATGCCTATGGCAATGTACTGGATGCATCCAATTTTTATTCTGGTTGGGCTCCTGGGTCTGTGAATGCCTCTTCTGGTGGCACCTGGTCTATGGTTTCAAGTGCCGGAATTCGTTACAAACTCAGCAAATTGTCAGATTTAATGCTTGATTTAAGATGGCAATACTATTTTAATGATTGGGTGGATGGTTTAAATCACCAACTAAGTTATAATAAATACAACGATTGGCTGCTTTGGTTAAATGTTGGTTATATTTTTTATTTAGATTAACCCGTTGGGTGTAATTGCTTTTATTTGTAAAATCATATCTTTTTGTCACACTGAGCTTGTCGAAGTGTTTATTTAGAAGGTCTTCGACAAGCTAGACTGACATTTCGGAACAATTAGCTGAAATATGATATGAAAGTGGCAGTTTAATGATGAAAAATTTGAATGACACCCAACAGGTTTAGATTAATCTAAAGCTTGTTGTAAATCAGCAATTAAATCCTCAATATCCTCAATACCAACACTCAATCTAATTAAAGAATCGACCACACCTGTTTTTTCACGTTCCTCTTTTGGTATACTGGCATGGGTCATACTAGCCGGATGACCACAAAGAGATTCTACACCTCCTAAAGATTCAGCCAAGGTGAAAACCTTTAGCTTTTCAATGGTTTTAATGGCTTCTTTATAATTATTCCCTTTAGTAGTGAATGAAATCATCCCACCAAAATCGGTCATTTGGGCTTTTGCTACCGCATGATTAGGATGGTCTTCAAACCCCGGCCAATACACTTTTTCGATTTTTGGATGTGTTTTTAAAAAATGCGCAATTGCTCTTCCGTTCTCACAATGGCGTTGCATTCTTATGTGCAATGTTTTTATGCCTCGTAATACTAAAAAACTGTCCTGTGGCCCACAAATAGCACCACTTGCATTTTGAATAAAATACAAATTGTCTGCTAACTCTTTGTTTTTAACCACCAATGCACCCATAACAACATCGCTATGGCCCCCCAAATATTTAGTTGCCGAATGCATTACAATATCCGCCCCTAAATCTAATGGAAGTTGCAAATAGGGTGTAGCAAAGGTGTTATCGACAGCTAAAAGAATACGGTGTTTTTTTGCAACCACTGAAATGGCCTTAATATCGATGATATTCATCATTGGGTTGGTTGGTGTTTCTACCCAGATAAGTTTTGTGTTTACATTAATATATTCCCCAATATTCGAAGCGTTTTGCATTCCTATAAAATGAAATTTTATACCAAACCCTTGAAATATCTTGGTAAACAACCTATAAGAGCCCCCATACAAATCGTTAGTTGAAATAACCTCGTCCCCAGGTTTTAAAAGTTTCATGACGGCATCAATGGCCGCAAGACCAGAACCAAAGGCCAGCCCAAACTGCCCGTTTTCAATACTCGCAAAAGAAGATTCCAATGCATGTCGCGTTGGGTTCTGGGTTCTGGAATATTCGTACCCTTTATGCCCTCCAGGAGTGGATTGCGCATAGGTTGATGTTTGATATATTGGCGGCATAATGGCACCATATGCTGCATCGTGCTGTTGCCCCCCATGAATGGTTTTTGTGTTAAATTTCATTAGTTGTTCTGTTTATACAAATGTAGTTTATAATTCGGTGTATTCAAATGCAATATTTATCTTTAGGGCCTGTTAATCTTGTTAGATGCTTATGAAACATTATTTTTTTATTTTTGTTTGCTTGTTTATACTTGTTTCTTGTAAAAATGACCCTTTAATTGCCTTTAAAGAAACAACTATATCTACCGATGAAAATTCAACTGTTGAGGTTAATATTCCTTTAGCGGAAGGTAATACCGAAATGGCTCAATCTATTAACAAAACCATTAAAAACAGTGTCATTTACGCGTTGCAAATAGGAGCTCAAAATATGATAACATCCAAATCTATTGAAGAAAGCATAAAGGCGTTCGATAAAGACTTCCATGATTTTTTAAATGATTTTCCTGAAAGCGAACAACATTGGGAAGCTCAAATAGATGGGGATGTTATGCATCAATCTGAAGACATTATAAGCATTGCCATAACTTCTTATGTAGATACTGGAGGTGCTCATGGCTCGCTGAACATTTCGTTTTTAAACTTTAATGCACAAACTGGAAAAACAATTTTAAATACAGATTTATTCAAGGATAAAAAAGCCTTTTATAATCTTGCTAAATCCTATTTTTTGGCTAATGTAAATACTGAAGATTCTCTTTTTGAACCTGAAAAATTTGTGCTTCCAGCGAATATTGGTTATACGGTTGATGGTATTATTTTACTATATAACACCTACGAAATTGCCGATTATTCAGAAGGCGTCATAGAATTTACCATTCCGTACGATAAAGTGAACTCTTTATTGGTTTTTGATAGCTTGCAATAACGTTTGTATACACACTTGTTTACCATGAAAAAAGTATATTATTTAAAAACCTGCAGCACATGCAACCGCATATTGAAAGACCTTGGACTCTCTTCAGATTTTATTTTGCAAGACATTAAAACCGAAGAAATAACCGTAAAGCAATTGGACGAAATGAAACAGTTGGCTGGAAGTTATGAAGCGTTGTTTAGTAAACGTTCTAAACTTTATAAAGAAATGGATTTAAAAAATCAGACCCTCGAAGAACGCGATTACAAACATTATATACTAGATCATTATACTTTTTTAAGTCGACCCGTTATTATTGTTGACAACACCATTTTTATTGGAAACTCTAAGCACGTTGTTGCTCAGGCAAAACACTATATACATTCAAAGTAAACAAACAGTCTCCTTACAGAAAAACTTCCAAAATTTTCGCGTTTTCAGACTTTAATTCAATCTGATTTATGCTAGCAGGCAGCAGCATGGTTTGACCTGCCTTTAGGGGAAACGGCTTTTTATTACAAATTACATCCACATGCCCTTCAACACACATATAGATGACGAATGAATCTAAATCACTGTAATTTTTGGTGATTTGCCCTTCTAATTGAATGATATTGGTTTTAAAATAAGGCGAATAAACGAGTTCGCTAGATTCATTTTTCTTTAACTTATAAGATGTTTTGTAACTATCATAACGTTTATAGTCAATAGCATCAACAGCCAATTCAGTATGTAATTCTCGCTCCTTTCCTGTAGTTATATCTACCCGGTTATAATCGTAAATTCTATACGTAATATCCGATGTTTGTTGAATTTCAGCTAACATAACCCCAGCACCAATAGCATGAACTCTTCCTGTTGGAATATAAAATGTATCGCCCTGTACTATTTTTTCAGAATTTAAAATTTCTAAAACCTTACCTTCTTCAAGTTTGCTTAAATAGGTTGCTTTATCAATATTTTGATTAAATCCAATGATTAATTCAGCATCCTCATCAGCCTGCATGATATACCACATTTCATTTTTTCCAAAAGAATTATGGCGTGTCCTGGCAAGTTCGTTGCTAGGATGTACTTGAATTGACAGTGGTGTTTTAGCATCGATATATTTTATAAGAATTGGAAAATTATTTCCAAATGCCTTATACACTTTCTCGCCAATTAAAGCGCCTTTATACTCGTTAATAAGTTCCTTTAGGCTTTTCCCTTGTAACGGCCCAGAAGCCACAACAGACACGTCGCCATCGACATCTGAAAGCTCCCAACTTTCCCCAATATTAGATTTGTCCGATTCCTTATTAAATATGGTAATTAACTTGTCTCCTCCCCAAATGCGCTCTTTTAAAATGGGAAAAAAAGTAATAGGATATTCTAAATTCATAAAATCTTCTGTTTAAGGCAAAGGTATTAAATTTTATCAGCCTTAATTGAATATTTCCGTCCGGGTTAAATAATAAGAATTTGAATGTCCGTATTCATTCATAATACCAT
>TARA_R110002050_G_scaffold85490_15_pt1 | contig 19316 bp, 15 predicted proteins | sample TARA_R110002050 | Tara Oceans TARA_R110002050 (sample SAMEA4396988) | marine metagenome | biome: Polar Biome; feature: [DCM] deep chlorophyll maximum layer (ENVO:01000326); material: water (ENVO:00002006), including particulate matter (ENVO:01000060) such as... | depth 25 m
TTCCACCAAGGTGGTAAAATTGTAATTTTTAAATTCAAAGAAGACTCATTCCAAACACCATCATTGTTAGCCGCTTTTAGTTTAAAAGTATAAGTGCCTGGATCTAAATTAGTGTAAGTTGCGCTTCGTTTTTTACCAACATAATTCCAAGTTGTTTCATAACCTTCTAAATAATAAGCGTATTCATTTTTTTCGGGTCTAGTATGGTTAATACTCGAGTATTCAATTGTGAAAACAGACTGCCGATTTGTTAGTGTAATATCTTCGGTTTTAGAAATAACTTTTTTTAATGGAGAACCTTCCTCATTTGGAAGCATACTTTCGTTAAATAATTTAAAATCGGTAAAGTAAGATGAGGGTAAACTTTTATTAATCTTTATATCAATAGGGTTGAAGTAATCAATGCCTTGAAAATTTCCAAAATATAACAGACCTTCTTTGTCTATAAATGCAGAATTTATATTGTAGTCGTTTGATAATAGCCCATCATTAGAGGTATAGTTTGTAAATGTATTTGTTTTTATATCTAGCTTTGTGATACCAGAATTTCCAGCTATCCATATATTTCCATCTGCACTTTCTTCAATGCAGTTTACATTTTCTTCAACTAAGTTGTTTAATTTATTATACCACGTAAAGGTATCATCAAGTGGACTGTATTTACACATACCAGCTCCTCTTGTTCCTACCCAAATATTCTTATCTGAACTTTCAAAAAGAGATAAAATATTATCTGAGCTGTTGTGGTTATTAAAGTTTTTAGGCAATTTTTCGCGCATTGAAATCACTGAGAGTTTTCCGTTAGTTTCCTTTATAATTTTATAAAGGCCTATTTCTGTACCAATCCATATATTATCGTCGCTGTCAATTATTACTTTTCTTACTTCAATATTAGATAATCTATTTGCTGCAAATTCCCCAGAATTGTAATGTGTAAATTGTTTGGTTTTTGGATTGTATGAATGTAATCCATTTGCGTAAGACCCTACCCAAATAATACCTTCTGAATCTTCAGCTAGTGTTAGGATAGTATTAGAGTTTAAATTGTAGACATTATTTTCTAAGTTATAATTGACGAATTTCTCCGCCCCCTTTTTTAAACAAAACAATCCCTTGTCCCAACTACCAGCCCAAATGTTTTGGTTACTATCAATTAATAAGGCTTCGATATAATCGCTGGTTAACCCTAGTTTTTCTTTATTACTTGAGTTAAAATGAGTAAATATATTTGTTCGTTTATCTAAAACGTCAATTCCACCACCATCCATGGCTATCCATAATTTACCGTTTTGGTCTTGGTCAATGCCTGTTACAGAAGCGTGTTGTAGCGAATTTGGGTTTTGAGAAAGGCTATTTATTTCATTAAACTTATCGTATAACTTATCGTAAACAGAAACTCCTTTGTTATAATAACCAAGCCAGATTCTCTCATTGTTGTCAGTGTATAAAGACCAGATAGAGTTAGATAAAATACTATTATTGTCTGTTTTACTTGCTTGATAGTTGTTTAAAATGTTACCGTTATTATCAATGTGGTAGAGTCCATCATTTTCAGTACCACATAATAATGTACCGTTTTTTAGGTCTACAAGAGATAAGAATTGATTTGTGGAGAAATAAAAATGATTAATTATATAAACGTTATGATTATCAGGGTTTTGAGTGGTATTAACTTTAATTAATCCTTCAGTTTCTGTACCTACCCAAATATTATTTTGATTATCTATAATTAACGACTCTATAGAGTTTTGTACATAAACATCACCTTGTTTAGTATTAAAAACTGAAGGTTTTATGGTATTTGTATGATAATCATATTCTTTAAGACCTCTATCTGTAGCAGCATAAACCTTACCAGATTTATTTATTTGAATTGCTTTTACGCTAAGTGGAATAGATTCTATGGATTCTTTACTTATAACATGTTCTATTGTGGTGTTCTCCAAATTCATTTTAAACATACCGGAATTAAGAGTGCCAATAAAAAGATTGCCATTATCATCTTCCATTAAGCAGTTAATAGAAATGTTTAATTCATTGTTTAAATGAAAGGATAATCCAGGTATGCGTTTAAAACAATTGTTTTCACGGTTGTAATAATTTAATCCATTATCGGTTCCAAACCAAAGTCTGTTATCGCTATCTAAATAAGAGCTTTGAACTAAGCTACTGCTTAAAGACGTAGAATCGTTTATAATATATTTATAAGATTCATAGTTTATACCATCATAACGATATAGGCCAGCACCATTAGTCCCTAACCATATAAAACCTAAATCATCTTGAATAATAGTGTAAATACCAACCTTAGAAATCCCTTCTTTTATGCTGACAAAATCATACTTTTGAAAAGACTCTTGAGACCAAGCGACATGGTGTGTTAAGCATAAAAAAATTATAAAAAAACAATATCTTATTTTCATGTTTAATACTATTTCTCGGTTGAGATTTATCCAAATTTACAGTTTTATTTCACATTAATAACAGCCTTTATTTAGCTTTTCTTCCAAAAGTCTTCTATCTCTTCAAGCGACTTTCCTTTGGTTTCAGGAATATATTTATAAGTCACATAAACAATGATAAGAATGAAGGCAATGAAAATAAAATAGGGTAATGAACCATTCCAAGGTGAAGCATTATTTAAATCGCTTCCCATCACCACCGGAAATGATTGAGATACTAAGGCATTTGCAGCCCATTGCGCTGCAACAACAACAGACATCGCTACACTTCTAATTTTATTTGGAAACATTTCTGATAGTAAAACCCATACAACAGGTCCCATTGATAGGGCAAAAGAGCCAATAAATATTAATACACCTAGTAGTGATATTATTCCAACTGATTGCTGTTGTAGGCTAATACCTAAAAGTAGAAAACCAATAATCATACCTACAGAGCCAATATATAGTAATGGTTTTCTGCCAAATTTATCTACGGTAAACATGGCAACAAACGTGAATATTAAATTAACAAAAGCTAATAATATTTGTTGTACTAGTATGTCTTCTTTTCCAAAGCCAAGAGCTTTTTCAAAAATATCGGCACCATAATATAGTACTGCATTTATACCCGTAAATTGTTGTAACACTGATAATGCAGTTCCAATAGCTATTATTCCTATTATGGCTTTAGATAGATAATTGGTTTTAACTTCTGTGTTATCTTTACTTAAAGAACTTTTTATTTCTTGTAGCTCTTTACTAGCTTGACTCTCTTCGTGTATTTTAGAAAGAACTTCTAACGCTTCTTTTTCTTTTCCTTTTAAAATTAACCAACGTGGACTTTTAGGAACAAAAAATAAGAGTATTAAAAATAAAGCACTAGGAATTAACTCTGACCAAAACATGCGTCTCCAACCAAATTGAATATTATCTGCTTCAGATAAATTATTACCAATAAAATAAGTTGCTAAAAAGACAATAAAGAAACCAATAACGATGGCTAATTGATAATAAGTCACCATTTTTCCACGTATATCACTAGGTGCAATTTCTGCAATATACATTGGTGCATTCATTGAAGCGATACCAATACCTAGTCCTCCTAAAATTCTAAAGAAAACTAAAGTTGAGACAGTTTGCGGAAACAGTTCTGGTAAGCCTGATCCAAATGCGGAAATAGAAAATAAAATGGCAGAGATAATTAAGGAATGTTTTCTTCCTAATTTTATACTTAAAGGTCCTGCGGCAATTGCGCCAAAGAGGCAGCCAATAAGTGCACTGCTTACAACCCAACCTTTCATGCCATCGGTGAGAAGAAAATATTTACTTAAATAGAATTGTGCTCCATTTATAACTCCAGTATCGTAACCGAATAATAATCCACCTAGCGCAGAAACTGCAGTAATTAATAATAAAAAAGATTTTTTAGACATGTAAATTGGCTTTATAATTTGTTCTGTATTTTTTTTACTAAATGTAATTAGATATAAGAACTGAGATATTATATAAATCGAGCAATTAATGAAACAAATGATGCACATCGCATTTTATAAGGGTAATATGTGCTTCTACGAGTTTTAAATTTCATTTTATTAAAACTAATTAATCAAATTAGATGTGTGGATTTTTATAAAGAATATGGCTTTATTGATTGCTCTAAGTTTGAGTATTGTAATTAAAGCTAGAAGACAAATTAATGAAAACAGTATCCTCAAAATATTAATATGCTATTATCATTTTAATAAAAAACACCAGACCAATTTTTAATGTGAAAAGGCTTGGCTATATTTGGTAATATATAACACTTATAATACTGTGGTTATAGAGAAATACAATATGGAAAGAAACGAATTGTACCCAATTTTTGTAAAAGTAAATCAATTAAATGTCTTAATTGTTGGAGGAGGAAACGTGGGATTAGAGAAGTTATCTTTTCTTTTAAAATCGAGTCCCAATGCTAATGTAGAAGTTGTTTCTATAGAGTTTATGAATGAGTTGAAAGAACTAGCAAGTAGGCACCCAACAGTGAAATTAACTAAAAAGCCTTATGATTTTTCAGACTTAGAGAAAAGACATATGGTAATTGGTTGTACAGATAACCTTGATGTTAATTTACAAATAAACAGAGAGGCTAAAGCTAAGTATCTATTAGTAAATATAGCAGATACACCTGATCAATGCGATTATTATTTAGGTGGTATTGTAACTAAAGGCCATGTTAAAATTGCTATTTCTACTAATGGAAAATCACCAACAACGGCAAAACGAATTAGGCAGTTTTTAGAAGATGTTATTCCGGAAGATATAAATGAAATGGTTCTTAATTTAAATGAATTTAGAAAATCAATAAAAGGTAATTTTGAAGAAAAAGTAGATAAAATGAATCAGATTACAAGAGACCTAGTAAATAAAAAGAAATAAGACTTTAGAAAAAGATTAACTTACCCTAGGGATAAAGCGTTGATGTAACAATAATTAAATTTTAACGACACATTATAGTAAACCTCTAAACCCATTATCTTGAATATAATTCCAATTTCAATTTCTCCTGAAGATAAAGACGCTTTAATACAAGCAAAATCTAATATGCATAACTTAAGTTGGGCAATTAGGAACGTTAATAAAGTAGGTAATACGGTAGAAACAGGTGTAAAGTTTGTTCCAGAAAAAATACTGTTAAAAGTGCAAAAAATAACAGAATCAGTTTTATTAAAGATTGTGAAAGCTAACTTATTAACTATTCAGAAACATAAAACGTTTAAGAAGCCTTCAAAAGGCACTTATAAAGGTATTGTAACTGGTACCGGTGCTATAAGTGGTTTTTTTGGTGCCTCTACTGGTTTTGGTACAGCGATTTTTGTATCAGAAGTAACTCTTACAACTAAATTTTTAATGCGAACTATTATGGATATAGCGCGTAGTGAAGGAGAAGATATTTATACGCTAGAAGGACAAATGGCATGTTTACAGGTTTTTGCATTAGGAGGAGGTTCTCAAGATGACGATGATTTAGAAACAAGTTATTATACAACACGTGTTGCGTTAAACTCTGCGATTAATAATGTGTCTGCTTCTGGAATTAAAATTACTTTAGATAGTTTGGCTAAAGGTGCAGGTGTTTTGGGCTCTAATGCAATTGGTAATTTTTTGTCTAAAATAGCCACAAGATTAAGTCTTTTAATTAGTGAAAAATTTTTAGCGCAAGCTGTACCTGTAATTGGAGCGATTGGAGGAGGAGGATTAAACTATGTATTTGTAAATCACTTTCAGAAAATGGCAACAGCTCATTTTACCATAAGACGATTAGAACGAAAATATGGTGAAGCCGAAATTAAATCAGTTTTCCAAAGTATAAATGTTTAAGAGTATTGTTGTTATTAAGTTTTAATGAAATAAATAAGCGTATATATTGTTATCTAAATAGTTTAATGCGATTATATCCGTTATTTTAATTTAAACACCTTTTCTTTTTTCGTTTAAATGCCTTTTATAGTGTTTATTGTAAGTAAAAATAGTATTATATTTGCGCGGAAATTTGAAGAAAAATGTAGATATCTTCCCTAAAACAACTACATTTTTTGGTATTTTATCGATAAATTTTACCGTTCAAAGATATTTTTTATACGAATTAATTTTGTATGCTGATTTTTTTTAATACTTTTACACCATATTTAATAGAATGCAGAACAAAAATATGTTAGCCTCAGTCTTAGTTTTTTTCGTTGCTTTCGCATCTATGGCGCAAGGAGCTACGCCTCCACCGCCTTTGCCACCACCACCACCAGGACTCCCAATTGATAGTGGAATTGTTGTGTTGTTGGTCATTGCCCTAGGTTATGGAGCTTATAAAATGTACAGTTTTTCTAAAAAGGCAGTTTAACTTCTAAGGTCATTTAATCGTTTTACGTATTTTCCAATAACATCAAATTCTAGATTTACCTTATCTCCAATTTTTAATGTTTTAAAAGTTGTATTATTATAGGTGTATGGAATAATTGCTACAGAAAATTGGTTTAATTGAGAATTTACAACGGTTAAGCTAACACCATTCACAGTAATAGAACCTTTTTCTATTGTAATATTGTTTAGATTTTTATCGTATTCAAAGGTAAAAACCCAACTTCCGTTTTCTTCTAAAACACTAATGCAATTTGCTGTTTGGTCAACATGGCCTTGCACAATATGTCCATCTAATCGGTCACCTAACTTCATGCCACGCTCAATATTAACCAGTTGATTGTTAGTTAATGAACCAATATTGGTTTTGTCTAAAGTTTCTTGTATAGCCGTAACAGTATAAGTATCGTCTTCAATATTAACAACAGTTAAGCAGACACCATTATGGGCAACACTTTGGTCGATTTTTAGTTCATTTGTAATAGAAGATTGTACTGTAATATGAAGATTGCTTCCTTCTTTTACCAACTTATTAATCGTAGCTAGATTTTCAATAATTCCTGTAAACATAATATGTACTTTATTTAGTTTAAATTTGCATCCACAAAGTTAAACCCAATTTATTTAATAAACTTTGTTAGTAATAGGAAACGGTACATAATTATATGTGCTTTTTAGTTTCTAAAAGATAGTTACCATATATATGAAACGAAAAGAATCAGTTATTGTTGGCATTTCAGTTGGAGACCTCAATGGTATCGGTCCAGAAATTATAATAAAAGCTTATGAAGACCCAAGATCTTTAGAGTTAAGTACGCCAGTAATTTTTGCATCAGATAAAACTATGCAGTTTTTTAAAAACCATTTTAAAAGTAAAATTAATTTTTTTAGCATAGATAGTCCTGAAAAAGTAGCAATAGGAAAAGTTAATGTTGTTAATGTTTGGAAAGAAGCTGTAAAAATAGATTTTGGTAAAGAAGATAAGAAAATAGGTGAGTATGCAATAAAATCGCTTGAAGCAGCAACCAATGCATTAAAAGATGGGTCTATTGATGTATTAGTTACAGCACCCATTAATAAACATAATATTCAGTCAGAGAAATTTAATTTCCCAGGGCACACAGACTATTTAGCCAAAGCACTTAATGGTAAGAGTCTTATGTTTATGGTTTCTAATTCGCTGCGCGTTGGTCTATTAACCGATCATGTGCCATTAAAAGATGCTAGCGAGACCATTACTACAGACTTAATAAATGAAAAGATTGCTACAGTAATCAAATCATTAAAACAAGATTTTGGAATCATTAGACCTAAAGTTGCAGTTTTGGCAATAAATCCGCACGCTGGAGATAATGGTGTTATTGGCAATGAAGACGATCTTGTATTAAAACCTGCATTAGAAAAAATAAAGTCTGAAGGTCATTTAGTTTACGGACCTTATTCTGCAGATAGCTTTTTTGGTTCTAATACCTATAAAAAGTTTGACGCTATCATAGCATCTTATCATGATCAAGGATTAATTCCGTTTAAAACCATAGCATTCGGAGAGGGTGTTAATTATACGGCTGGTTTAAGTAAAGTTAGAACATCGCCAGATCACGGAACGGCATATGAGATTGCAGGAAAAGGTATTGCTGACGAAGGTTCTATGAAGCAAGCAATATTTACAGCGATTCAAATTTTTAGGAGTCGAGAAGACTATGATTTTTACAGTAAAAATCCCCTAAAAAAGCAATCTAGATAGTTATAAACAAAATTTGTTGATATCTAGGCTTTAAATAATTAAAAATTTATATATTTGCAGGCTCAAATTGAGTGGAGTAATGAAGGCATTAAAATCTTATACAATTCCTTTTGTAGGGTTAAAAATAGGAGAGCATCATTTTGACTATCAAATTGATAATACGTTCTTTCAACATTTTGATTACGATGAATTCAACTCAGTTGATGTTAAAATTGACCTGAAATTCGAAAAAAAATCAACCCTTTTAGAGTTGTATTTTTCGGCAAAAGGTGTTGTTAATGTTAATTGTGATATCACAAATGAACCTTATGACCAGGCTATTGATGACGCTTTTAAGTTAGTTGTTAAGTTTGGAAATGAGTATAATAATGATAATGAAGACATATTAATTGTACCGCACGGAGATTATGAAATTAATGTAGCTCAGTATATTTATGAGCTTATTATTTTAGCGGTTCCAATTAAACGGATTCATCCAGGTATAGAAGATGGCACATTAGAATCGGATATACTTTCAAAATTAGAAGAATTAAGTCCGCAAGAGGACATAAAAAATAAATCATCAGAGGATATTGATCCTCGTTGGAATAATTTAAAAAAACTATTAACGGATAAATAACATTTAAAATGGCACATCCAAAGCGTAAAATATCGAAAACAAGAAGAGATAAAAGAAGAACACATTATAAAGCTTCTGTACCTCAAATAGCAACTTGCCCAACAACTGGTGAGCCACACTTATACCACCGAGCTCATTGGCACGAAGGTAAATTATATTACAGAGGTCAAATTTTAATTGACAAGTCTGTTGAAGAAGAAAATGTTGCATAAGTATTATGCATGCATATAAGAAAACGCTCACTTGTGAGCGTTTTTTTTGTTATTATTTTTTGAATAGCGCAAAAACCACTTACTTTGCGTAATTATTTGCGATAAATTGATAAAAATTGAATTAAACACATCAAATTTTATCAATTTTCGATACATTTAATCTTCTAAATCCTAATAATGAGTAAAATCACAGCGGCAATTACAGCAGTCGGAGGCTATGTTCCAGACTTTGTTTTAACCAATAAAGTACTTGAAACCATGGTCGAGACTAACGATGAATGGATTACTTCAAGAACAGGTATTAAAGAGCGTAGAATTCTTAAAGAAGAAGGAAAAGGAACTTCTTTCTTAGCTATAAAAGCAGCCGAAGATTTAATTGAGAAAAAAGGACTAGATCCAAAAGAGATTGATTTGGTTATTGTTTGTACAGCAACACCAGACATGAAAGCTGCTGCAACTGCATCTTACACAGCAACTCAAATTGGAGCCGTTAATGCATTTGCTTACGATCTAGAAGCAGCATGTTCTAGTTTCCTTTTTGGTATGTCTACAGCATCAGCTTATATAGAATCTGGTCGTTACAAAAAAATACTTCTTATTGGAGCTGATAAAAATTCCTCTTTTATAAATTATAAAGACAGAGCTACGTGTATCATTTTTGGTGATGGTGCAGGTGCAGTACTTTTTGAACCTAATGAAGAAGGTTTAGGATTACAAGACGAACTACTGAGGAGTAATGGTGAAGGAAGAGAATTTCTTCAAGCAACTTATGGAGGTTCTGCATATCCAATTAATGAAGATACATTTAAAGAAGGAAAGCATTATATTTTTCAAGATGGGAAAACGGTATTTAAAAATGCTGTTTTTAACATGGCTGACGTTACAGAACGAGTTATGAAGAAAAACAATCTTAAAAATGATGATATTCAATGGTTGGCGGCACATCAGGCTAACAAACGTATCATTGATGCAACTGCAAACAGAATAAACTTAGAAGAAGAAAAGGTAATGATGAATATACAGAAGTATGGAAATACAACTTCTGCAACCTTACCGTTATTATTATACGATTACGAATCACAACTTAAAAAAGGTGATAAAATAATATTTGCTGCTTTTGGTGGCGGATTTACTTGGGGCTCTATATATTTTAAATGGGCTTATAATTCCTAAAAACAATTAATTAACTAATTAATATCTAAAATTATGGATATAAAAGAAATACAAAACTTAATTAGATTTGTAGCCAAATCAGGTGCGAGTGAAGTTAAGTTGGAAATGGATGATGTAAAAATTACCATTAGAACTGGTTCAGATGATACAACAATTGTTCAACAAGTACCAATGCAACAAGCTCCTGTGATGCATCAACAAGTACCAATGCAACAAGCTGTACCTGTGCAAGAAGTACCTGCGGCTGATACTTCGGCAGAAGATTCTAAATATATTACTATAAAATCACCAATTATTGGTACGTTTTATCGTAAGCCATCTCCAGACAAACCTGTTTTCGTAGAAGTTGGTACTGATATTAAAGAAGGTGATGTTCTTTGTGTTATAGAAGCAATGAAGTTATTCAACGAGATTGAATCAGAAGTTTCAGGAAAAATTGTAAAAGTGTTGGTTGATGATTCTTCTCCAGTAGAATTTGATCAACCTTTGTTTTTAGTTGATCCTTCGTAAACTTTAAGTTTAGAAGTTTAAGTTTTAAGTTTAAATAGAACGCATTTAAACAAAAACGGCTAAACAATAAATTCTTAAACTCAAAAGACATGTTTAAAAAAATACTAATTGCAAATAGAGGGGAAATAGCACTTAGAGTTATTAGAACCTGTAAAGAAATGGGTATCCGAACTGTTGCAGTTTATTCTACAGCAGATGCAGAAAGTCTTCATGTTAAATTCGCAGATGAAGCTGTATGTATAGGACCACCAGCTAGTAGTGATTCATACCTTAAGATATCTAATATTATTGCTGCGGCAGAAATCACAAATGCAGATGCTATACATCCTGGCTATGGGTTTTTGTCTGAAAACGCAAAATTCTCTAAAATATGTGAGGAGCATGGTATAAAATTCATTGGTGCATCTGAAGAGATGATTGACCGTATGGGTGATAAAGCTAATGCAAAAGCAACAATGAAAGCGGCTGGTGTACCATGTGTACCTGGAAGTGATGGTATAATTGAGACTTTTGAAGACTGTGTAAAAGTCGCAAAAGAAACAGGTTATCCAGTAATGTTAAAAGCATCAGCAGGTGGTGGTGGAAAAGGCATGCGTGCTGTATGGAAACCAGAAGATTTACAAAATGCTTGGGAATCTGCAAGATCAGAATCTAAAGCTGCATTTGGAAATGATGATATGTATATGGAGAAGCTTATTGAAGAGCCTCGTCATATCGAAATACAAATTGTAGGTGATTCTCGTGGAAAAGCCTGTCATTTATCAGAACGTGATTGTTCAATTCAAAGACGTCATCAAAAATTAACGGAAGAAGTACCTTCTCCTTTTATGACAGATAAATTGAGAACTAAAATGGGTAAAGCAGCAGTAAAAGCTGCTGAATTCATAAAATATGAAGGAGCTGGAACTGTTGAATTTCTTGTAGATAAGCATAGAAATTTCTACTTCATGGAAATGAATACGCGTATCCAAGTAGAGCACCCAATTACAGAACAAGTAATTGATTTCGATTTAATTCGTGAACAAATATTAGTTGCTGCAGGTGTGCCAATTTCTGGAAAAAATTATTTACCACAATTACACTCTATTGAATGTAGAATTAACGCTGAAGATCCGTTTAATGATTTTAGACCTTCACCAGGAAAAATTACTACACTTCATGCACCAGGAGGTCATGGTGTAAGATTAGATACTCATGTATATGCTGGTTATAGTATTCCTCCAAATTATGATTCTATGATAGCTAAGTTGATTACAACGGCTCAAACAAGAGAAGAAGCAATCAATAAAATGAAACGTGCTTTAGATGAATTTGTAATTGAAGGTATCAAAACTACAATTCCATTCCATCGACAATTGATGGATCATCCAGATTATTTAGCTGGTAATTATACTACAAAATTTATGGAAGATTTTAAGATTCAAGACGAAATTGAATAATAAAAAAAACCCAAACCGAAAGGTTTGGGTTTTTTATTTGACCAAGTTGATATGTTCGTTTCTCAACATCATTTTAAAAGAGATTATGGCTTTTTTTGATAATCGAATAAATACAAGTAACTTTAAGGATTGAAAAATAGTAACTATGAATAAACACTACTTTATTAAAACAGCAATTGTTTTCATTTTGTTATTCACTTTATCAGCTAGTTCGCAGAATTCTAATGAATTATGGTCTAGTGTAAGTGAAACTAAGGCAATACAATCAGAACAGGTTTTTAGAAAAATTTCACTAAAGACAGAAAAATTCTTCAAACTAAATCTCGAAGAATTAAAAAATACATTACAAAATGTTGGTGACAGAGAACATCAAGGAAATACAATTATTGCTTTTCCAAACTCTAATGGAGAGTTAAATAACTTTAGAGTATTTGAAACTCCAATGATGGAGTCTGAGCTTCAAGCAGAATATCCTAATACAAAAACCTATGCTGGTCAAGGCATTGAAAACCCTTCAGAAATCATAAGGTTTAGTATAACGTCTAAAGGATTTCATGCTATGTTTTTAAACACAGCAAATGGTACACAATTTATTGACCCATTTTCAACTGATGGGAATATTTACACGGTATACTCAAGAAAAAATTTAGAAGATTTAAATTTTGAATTTGAATGTGGCGTAATTGATGACCCAAGATTAAGTAGTACTTTAGAAAGTGATTCTTTTTTCGCTAAAAATGCTGATGATGGTATGTTAAGAAATTATAGACTTGCCGTTGCTTGTACCGGAGAATATACGGCATTTCATGGAGGAACTGTGGCAGATGCTTTGGCTGCTGTTGTTGTAACAATAAACAGGGTAAATGGTATTTACGAGAGAGACCTCTCAATAACTATGACTTTAGTTGCTAATAACTCGAGTCTTATTTATACAGATGGTACAACAGATCCTTTTGAAAATGATAGTACCAATACATTAATTAACCAAAGTCAGAGTATTATAAACGGTACTATTGGGTCTGGAAATTATGATATTGGTCACACCTTTAGTACAGGAGCTGGTGGATTAGCTGGTTTGGGAGTTACATGTAATAATAACAATAAGGCGAGAGGAGTTACTGGTATTGGTCAACCTGTTGGAGATTCTTTTGATATTGATTATGTTGCTCATGAATTAGGTCATCAATTTGGTGGTCCACATACGTTTAATGGTTCAGTTGGGAGTTGTGCAGGCGGAAATAGGTCTTCATCAAATGCATATGAACCAGGAAGTGGGTCTACTATAATGGCTTATGCTGGTATTTGTGGATCAGATAATATTCAAATAGGTAGTGATGCTTATTTTCACCGCAATAGTATTTTCAGAATTTGGAGCCATGTATCAAGTACAGGTTCTTGTCCTGTAAACAGAACTGCAACTGGAAATACAGAGCCTGTTGCAAACGCTGGTTCTAATTATGCTATTCCGCAAGGAACACCATACAAATTAGACGGAAGTAGTTCTACAGATGTTGATGGGATGGCATCTCTTACTTATACTTGGGAACAATATGATTTAGGTGCTGCAGGAGTTCCAACGGAGACAACTTTTACAGGCCCATTAGTGCGATCTTATGAGGGTACTACAAACCCTATTAGATATATACCAAGACTTGCGGATGTCGTAGCAAATGGAGGGACATCTACAACATGGGAAAAACTTTCATCTGTTAGTAGATTTTTAAATTTCGTTTTAACGGTTAGAGATAATGACGCTAGTGGAGGACAAACAGATTCAGATCAAATGTTGGCCTCAGTAACAACCTCTGCAGGACCTTTTACTGTAACCTCTCAAAATACCAGTGGAGTTTCTTGGGAAGTAGGTACATCACAAACAGTAACTTGGGATGTAGCAGGTACAACAGGTAATGGTGTAGACGAAGCCAATGTAAATATTTTATTATCTACTGATGGAGGTTTAAATTTTGATACTGTTTTAGCGAGTAATACGCCAAATGATGGCTCGCATAATATTACAGTACCTAATGTTTCTTCTTCAAACTGTAGAATAATGGTAGAAGCAGCAAATGGTATATTTTTTAATGTTAATAGTAGTAGTTTTGCGATTGGAGTTGATATTATATGTACAACTTATGCTTCTGGAGATATAGCTTTAGCAATTCCTGATGGAGGTGGTGAAAATGTTCAAGGAACTGTCGTCGCTAACACCATTAATGTACCAGATTCTGGAACGATAACAGATTTTAGAGTATCAATTGATGTTTCACATACTTATATCGGAGATTTAATATTACAATTACAACATCCTAATGGGACAGATTTTGTTAATATTTGGAATAGAACTTGTAATTCAGGTGATTTTGATAACATTGATGTCACCTTTAAAGATGGAGAACCAGTAATTTCTTGTGCGAGCCCAACAGCTGGTCTCTATGAAGCGGCAAGTCCATTAAGTGTTTTTAACGGCTTAGAAATGAGTGGTGATTGGACGCTTTTAGCCGTTGATTTTTTTACGGGTGATACAGGTACTTTAAACAACTGGTCAATGGAATTTTGTACAGAATCCTTAGGTATTCCAGAAAACGAATTAGATAACTTAAGCGTATATCCAAACCCAAATAATGGTGAATTTAATATAGGCTTTAATCCAAAATCGAGTGAGGCTATTACAATAGATGTTTTCGATATAAGAGGGCGTACTATTTATAACCAGGTGTATAGTAGTGTAGGTCGTTTTGAAGAAACAATTCAACTTAATAATGCACAAGCAGGAGTTTATTTGTTAACTATTTCAGATGGTTTACAGAAAGTGACTAAGAAAATTGTAGTAGAATAAAAATTTAATTTATACATTAAAAGCTCCTATTTTTAGGAGCTTTTTTTATTTAAAATGAGTTCAGTATGAATCTATCTTATTGGGAAATAAAAACGTGGTTAACTGACATCGATTTTACAATTGTTGGTAGCGGAATTGTTGGTCTTAATTGTGCACTTCAATTAAAGCAACGATTCCCTAAGTCAAAGATTTTAATTCTCGAAAAAGGAATTCTACCGCAAGGCGCAAGTACAAAAAACGCTGGTTTTGCATGTTTTGGAAGCTTAAGCGAGATTATAGACGACTTAAAAAAACACTCTGAAAAGGAAGTTGTAGAATTGATTAAGAAGCGTATTAAAGGTCTTAATATGCTTCGTGAAACCTTGGGTGATAAAGCCATAGATTATCAAAATTTGGGTGGTTATGAATTATTTTTAGAATCGGATAAAGCACTTTATGATTTATGTAGAAATAAACAGGAAGAAATCAATCGGCTTTTACATCCTGTTTTTAAGTCTGATGTGTTTACGTTTAAAGAAAACAATTTTGGATTTAAAAACATAAAACCTCATTATAGCTTTAATCCGTTTGAAGGGCAGATTAATACAGGTAAAATGATGGAAGCATTATTATGTAAGGTACAATCATTAGGAGTAAAAATATTGAATAATATAACAGTTCAAAGTTTCTCTGAAGATTCAAATACAGTAAACGTTAAAACCAATCATTTTGAAATAAATACAAAGCAACTATTAATTGCGACAAATGGCTTTGCTCAGCAGCTTGATATTCCTAAGGTGAAACCAGCTAGAGCCCAAGTTTTAATTACAAAACCTATTAATGATTTAAAAATTAAAGGAACATTCCATTTAGATGAAGGTTATTATTATTTCAGAAATATAGATAATAGAATTTTACTAGGAGGTGGACGACATCTCGATTTTAAAACTGAGGAAACCGTGGAATTTGGCCAAACAGAAATTATTCAAAATAAGCTTGAAGAACTTTTAAAAACTACCATTTTGCCACAAACAAATTTTGAAATTGAGCATCAATGGTCAGGAATTATGGGAGTTGGTAAACAGAAAAAAACAATAGTGAAACAAATGTCTAACCATGTGTTTTGTGGTGTAAGATTAGGCGGAATGGGAATTGCAATTGGCAGTTTAGTTGGTAGAGAATTAGCCGATTTAGCATAATTAATGGTGATGAAATTAATAAAACGATTATTTCGATTCCTTTTTAAAATCCTATTCTGGCTTGTTGTTTTTTCTGTTGCAATTGTTTTTTTATTTAAGTGGGTTCCTGTACCACTAACACCTTTAATGTTGATTCGTAATGTAGAACAAACAGATGCTAACAAAAAAGGTTGGGAGCATAAATGGGTTTCTATTGAAACTATTTCAATAAATCTACAAAAGGCAGTAATCTGTAGTGAAGATCAATTCTTTTTAAACCATAATGGTTTTGATATTAAAGCTATTGAAAGAGCATACGAGAATAATAAAAAGGGAAAGAAACTAAAAGGAGCAAGCACTATTTCTCAACAAACATCAAAGAATGTATTTCTTTGGCCAGACAGAAGTTGGTTGCGCAAAGGATTAGAAACCTATTTTACGTTTTTAATAGAACTCATTTGGACTAAAAAACGCATTATGGAAGTCTATCTTAATAGTATAGAAATGGGGCCAGGTATTTATGGAGCAGAAGCAGCAGCTCAGTATTGGTTTAAAAAATCAGCTTCAAATTTATCTAAATACGAGGCAGCAGCCATTGCTTCTATTCTGCCTAGACCTTTGAGATATAGGGCAAATCCGGCAACACAATATATTGAAGGTAGAAAATCTTGGATTGTAAACCAAATGGGTTATTTAGGAACTTTAAATTATTCAGAATCAGAAGATGAACAGAAATAAAGTATAAAATTGAAACTATACTTGTAACATGATAACGGTTTCTTAGACTTATTAGTGATTATTATTGGGTTTAATCTTAAAGCCCTTATAATTATTATTACTTTTGAAGTCAATTATGCCTTTTAAGATAATATTAGCCCAATCAAATCAAGACCTAAACATGAAAAGATTTTTCAACTTTTTTATAATAATATTAAGTTTAACCTTGTTTTCAAGTTGTTTTGAAATTCTTGAGGAAATTAGCTTAAATACAGACGGAAGTGGAGAAGTGTTGGTGACATTTAATCTAAGTAAAAGCAAATCTAAAATTGCATCGATTATGCTTTTAGATAGTGTTAATGGTTATAAAGTTCCTTCAAAAGAAGATATAGGTAAAGCATTAAAAGAGGCAAAAAACCATTTAAAAACTATTGATGGTATTTCTAATATAGCAACTACTTCTGATTTCGATAATTATATCTTTACAATTTCTTGTGATTTTAGTTCTACTGCGAATTTAGATTCTGTTTTTAAAGATTTAATTAATAAGCATAATAAGAAGAGTAAAACAAATTTCAATACTACCAATTTTTCATACAGTGCCAATAGCTTTAAACGCTTATTTTCTTATGACGAGAGTATTAAAAGAAACTTTTATAAATTAAATAGTGAGGATCGTAAAATTTTTGAAGATGCTAACTATACTAGTATTTATAGATTTGAAAATGAAGTAGAAAAGGTAACTAATGCAAATGCTAAAGTGTCTCCTAATAAAAAAGCAGTCTTCCTAAAAGTAGATTTAATGTCATTAATTTTAGGAGAAAAAAATATTACAAATTCAATTCAACTATCTAAATAATATAACGACCCAATCCAATCTTACACATGAAAAAAATACTACTATTTACTTATCTTTTTTGCGTTGCATTATCAATTAACGCTCAAGACTTGGTGACTAAAATACCAAAAGACGCTAAAGCAGTTGTTGCTATAAAAGGAAGCAATGTTACCGACTTAGTTTCTGTAGCTGAGTTTGAAAACTCTAAAATCGGAAAATTATTTTTAAAAGAGATGATTAAAGAGACTGATGGTAGAGTTTCTAATATAAATGAATTAGGAATTGATTTAAAACGGGATTTCTATTACTTTATGATATCTGATTCATTGAGTTTAAAACATAACTTTTTGGTTCCTTTAAAGGATAAAGTTGGTTTTGAAAAATTAATACCAGAGAGACAAAAGAAGAAAATAATCACAGATGGAGATCTATCTTATTTTGTAGACTCTTATGATAATATGGTTATGATGTGGAATAATAATATGTTGCTAATGACAATGTCTCAAGAGACATATAGTGACGATTATTATGGCTATAACGATTACAATGTAGAAGAATTAACTGAGGAAGTTGTAGTCGAAGCTGTTGAAGCATATTATCCTATAATGACTTTTGTTGAAAGAGATCATGATTTTGGAACTATCATTCAAGGAAGTGTAGTAACCCATTCATTTGAATTTACTAATACTGGTGATTCAGATTTGGTAATAACAGATGCCAGAGCTAGTTGTGGTTGTACAGTTCCTGATTATCCAGAAACGGCTATTAGTCCTGGTCAATCTGGTGAAATTACGGTGAAGTTTAATAGTAAAAACAGATCTGGTTCTCAATATAAAACTATAACCTTAACGACTAACACAGAAAATGGTGTAGAAAAATTGACAATAAACTCTTATGTAAATGATGAAGAAACTATTATAGAAGAGACTGAAATAGAAGAAGCAGTTATAGAATCTACAGAAGTAGAGATTGAAGAAACGGTTATAGAATCTACAGAGTCTTATAGTAATAATGATGATTATTATGAGAACTTAAGAAAAGAAAGAGAAGCTAAAAAATTAATAGCAGACAAAGCCTTAGTTGCCTATGCAAAATTAACAATTCAAGGTAATTACGCTAATGGTTCTATTTTAAAAAATAGTAAATATGTAAAAGCAATTGGCAATAGTAAAGATGAAGCTACAGCTTGGATTGCTAATCTTAGTTCTATTTATTCAGATTTGTTACAACAGGCATCTTATGGTTTAGGACCTAATTACTTAGGGCTATATGATGGCTTGCAAAATTTTTATGGAGATATGTCGCTTACGTCTAAGCTTAATTTCGAAAAAACTCAGGTGTCTCTAAAAACAATTTACACCATGAATAGTGACATGGCCAAATACACTGAAGCCATGTATAATGGTAAAATGAACTCTAATTTTTTTAAATTCTTTAATGAAGATAAAATGTTAGGTTATTTTTCGGTGAATATGAGCACACAAGGCATTTTAGAAGCTTATCCAGAAATGATGAGTAAAATGTTTGAAGGTTATGAGGATGACGAAGTTGCAGCATTTGTACCTATTGGTATGAGAATTTTGTCATTATTGATTGATGAAGAAGGTGCAGCAAAAATATTAAGGGGAGATATGCTTTTTGTTCTTACAGAAATGAAGGAAAGAGAATTAAGTTACACAACTTATGAGTATGATGAAAATTATGAAAGAGAAGAAGTAACTAAAACTAAA
>TARA_R110002050_G_scaffold274159_1_pt1 | contig 19290 bp, 21 predicted proteins | sample TARA_R110002050 | Tara Oceans TARA_R110002050 (sample SAMEA4396988) | marine metagenome | biome: Polar Biome; feature: [DCM] deep chlorophyll maximum layer (ENVO:01000326); material: water (ENVO:00002006), including particulate matter (ENVO:01000060) such as... | depth 25 m
TGTCTATCCGCGTTTCAGAAAACCACAAGAGAACCTTTCAAAAAATGAGATCATCCACCCTAACGAAATCAGCTCCGTGACCCTCTGTGCCTCCTCTGCGCACCGTGGCAAAAACACACATTACGTTTTTAAATTCCGGGGCATCGAGAGCCTCCGCCAACTACCTTTTTGTTTTTTCCGCTGCCTTCCCCACGTCACCGACACGTTCCTATTAAACGGAAACATCAACCTTAACGAAAACCGATCTGTTACCAGCCGCTTAATCTGTGTCTATCCGCGTTTCAGAAAACCACAAGAGAACCTTTCAAAAAAATGACATCATCCACCCTAACGAAATCAGCTCCATGACCCTCTGTGCCTCCTCTGCACACTCCATGGCAAAAACACACATTACGCTTTTAAATTCCGGGGCTGCGACAGCCTGAGTCACCTACTTTTTCGTTTCTTCCTCCGCATTCGCTGCGTTCCATTTCCAAGCTCTAACTTCCATGCAAACCAAAAAATAAAACCAAGATTGTTTAAATAAAATTACTTTTACTTCTTAAAATCAAATTAGCGTGAAAAACCTTAAAAATCTTTTAGTCTTTTCCTTCTTTCTCATTTTGTCTCTTTCACTGAAAGCGCAAACTATAAACTTCATGGGCGGCATTAGCTCCACCAGCGCAGCCTCTACAGGCGATAGTATTAATAATAGCGGTTTAAGTGCTGTTTTGGGTTATCACTTTGGGGCTAGTGTAGATATTAAAATTAACAAATACCTGACTTTTCAGCCCGGCATAACTTATCAAACTAAAGGCAGTAAATACAATTTCAGCGTGAATCCCACCGGTAACTTTTTCGGTCCGCGTGCCGCCATAAGCACCAACATTAACGCTACCTTCCTCGATATTCCCCTAAATATGATGGCACATTACGACTTCAATAAAAACGTATCTGTATTTGCCACTGCCGGCCCTTATATTGGCTACGGACTAAAAGGTAATATTGCCACCCGAATTTCCTTTTTAGGAACAGTTATTCCTGTGGATCAAGAAATTGAATGGGGTGATGATTTGGAACGAATCGATTATGGTCTTGGCTTCGGCGGAGGCCTAAAATACCGCAACTTTAGTTTGGCCGCCACCTACGATTTAGGTCTAGCCAATCTCGTAGTAGACGGTAAAGAAAATAACTCCCTGCAAAACCGTATATTTAGAATTAGCTTAGGCTATTCTTTAGATCTATCCATCATCAAGAAACTTTTTTGATTTCACTTATCTCTATAAAGGAGATTTTCAATAAACCAAACCAACTGACAACAAATGAAAAATTCAACCCTGCTTTTAGCCTTTTTTTTAATTATAGCCTTATCGCCACAACTGAAAGCCCAAGAGTTAAACTTCATAGTTGGTTACAACTCTAGTTCCTTGGCACTGCAAGGCGATAGTGTTCAGACTGATGGAATTAAAAGTAGACCTGGCTTTCATATTGGCGCTAGTGTAAACATTAAAATTAATGACTATCTAGACTTTCAACCCGGACTCACTTTTCAAAGTAAAGGCGTTGAATCCGAAGTTAGTTTTTTTGGTATTAGCCAAAAGTCTTCCATAAGTTTATACTACTTAGACATTCCCTTAAACTTGGTTGGAAAATATGACATTAACAAGCAGTTAAGCGCCTATCTATCTGCTGGACCTTATGTTGGCATTGGACTTAGTGGCGAGGTGGATTTTGAGGTAAATGCCTTTGGCAATGTAGAAAGTGGTTCTGATCCAGTTGAATGGGGAAATGATTTTCAACGATTAGATTTTGGCCTAGGTCTTGGTGCCGGAGTAAACTACCAAAACTTCATCCTTGGCTTTTCTTACGATTTAGGCTTGGCCAATATCCTCGTTGATCCTAATCCAGATGAATCAGTGAAAAACAACGTTTTCCGCATTAGCGTAGGATACACAATTAACCTTTGATTTTAGCTTTCGGCATCGCTTAGTAGCCTGACTTGAGTAATTTCATAAAAAGATGAAACTATTAGTTTTAAGTCCTTGAATGAAATCCTGCTGATAGCATTAGTGTCTTAATAATTGTCCGTTTAGGAAATCGCATTTTCCATTTGTACTCATCCCAAAATCCTAGCCAAAGGAATCAGCGCCACAAATTTCTATAACCTTCGTTCAAGTAGTTTTCAATCAATGCAATTATCAAATAATACATGAGAAAAATAGACAAAATTTTAGCCTTTTTCTTAATTACACTCTTTTCCCAGCAGCTGAAAGCGCAAGCAATAAATTTCATCGCAGGATATAGTTCTAGTACTTTCGCTTTAATCGGAGACGACACTTCATCAGAAGGCTTGAAAGCTAAACCTGGCTTTCATATTGGCGCTAGTACGAACATTAAAATTGCTAAGAATTTAAATTTCCAACCCGGACTAAGCTTTCAAAGTAAAGGCACTAAAGAGGACATAAGTAATTTTGGGTTTAGTCAAAAGACTTCAGTTAATTTATACTACCTGGAGATCCCACTAAACCTCGTGGGGAATTTTGAGATTAATAAGAAGCTCAGTGTTTATGTATCTGCTGGACCCTATATCGGCTTTGGCCTTTCTGGTAATTCAGAGTCAGTGATAAACGTTTTAGGTGTTGTTGAATCCACCGATGAAAAGATTGTGTGGGGAACGAATTTTGAACGTTTAGATTTTGGTCTAGGCCTTGGCACAGGTTTAAAGTACCAAAACTACCTTATTGGCCTATCCTACGATTATGGTTTTGCCAATATTGCGGCTGATCCTCCCGCTGGGAATTATGCTAGAAATACGGTATTTCGTCTTAGCATTGGATACACCATAAACCTTTAAATCTCAGTTAGACACTGGTTTTTTGGTTTTGCTTTAAAATTCCCAAAGCCTCCTTGTGGGGCTTTTCTTTTGCCCGCTAGACTTCGCGCCAAGGTTTTCACTTCTTTTTTTGAAATCTAAAATTTGAATCAAACTCAGGTTTTAAACTATTTTAGCACCATACGAATTAAATTCACGCCCTATCAATCTCACACGTAAAATTGGCTTTTTCGCCGGACCACTTAGCTTTTTAGCTTTAGCAATCAGTCAACCATTCGATGCTAGTCTCGTTAACAATGTTCTTGCTGTTGCCGCTTGGATGCTTATTTGGTGGATACTTGAAGTCTTTCCCATCTTTATAACTGCCCTACTGCCCATGGTCTTTTTCCCGGCTTTGGGCATTCTCTCTGTACAAGAGACCTTTATGCCTTATGCCAGCCCCATTGTATTTCTATTCTTGGGTGGTTTTATCATTGCTCTTGCCATGGAAGAAAGACGCCTGCACGAACGTATTTCGTATGGACTGATCCGCTTAACCGGCACCAAACCAAGGCAAATTATTTTGGGCTTTATGATTGCCACGGCCCTAGTTGCCATGTGGATTTCAAATACCGCCACTGCGGTAATGCTCCTGCCGATAGCGCTTTCCGTTAGCCGACTTTTAGCCGAACAAACGAACGATCAAGTATTATTGGGCCGCTTCCGCTTACTTCTTATGCTTGGTATCGCATACGCCGCCAATATTGGGGGCACCATGACGCTTATTGGCACCCCGCCTAACTTGGTTTTTGCAGGTTATTACTTTGAAACCTTCGGAACGGATTTTCCTTTTAGTCGTTGGTTTATTTTCGGCTTGCCCACTGGTGCAATTTTACTTTTCCTGACCTATCAAATTCTTACCAAAATTATATACCCCATAAAAGGCAATGAGATAGATGGCGTTAAAGAACTGATACAGAAAAAGTGGCTCGAAATGGGTAAAATGACGCGTCCCGAAATTTCGGTCTTGGCTGTTTTCACATTAACCGTGGGCCTCTGGGTCTTCGCCCAACCCATTAACGATTTAATTGGGCAGCGGGTATTCAATAATACCAATATCGCCATGCTAGGCGGCATCCTCATGTTTATTACGCCCGTAAGCTGGAAGAACAGTGAATTCATTCTCGAATGGAAAAGCACCGTAAAACTCCCTTGGGGTATTCTCCTTCTTTTTGGTGGGGGATTAACTTTAGCCAAAGGATTAGAAACGGCCGGTATAATTCAGACGATAGGCGACTATATCGCCAACAACCTGACTCTTAGTCCTATTCTTTTAGTGATTATTCTCACGGCCTTTGCCCTCTTTGCTACCGAATTAATGTCGAATGTAGCCTTGGTTACCGTTTTACTCCCCGTGGTTATTGGCATCGGCGAAAGCACTGGCGTAGATCCGCTTTTACTCGCTATTCCCGTTACACTTGCCGCCAGCTGCGCCTTTATGATGCCTATAAGCACGCCACCCAATGCGGTGGTTTACTCCAGTGGCTATGTCTCTGTAAAACAAATGATGCGCGCTGGCTTTTGGCTCAACCTTATTTCCATTGCTGTTATTGTGGGGGTGGTAATGGTAGTATTAGGCTAGATGAAAAATAGTAGTACCAACGATATTCAACTGCTCCCACTAATTTAACCATTTTCACTTCTTTCATATGTTTAAAAAGCTCAGCGACTATATCCTTCTGAAACTAGGAATTTTGGAATTGCGTCACAGCCTAGAGCTGACGGAAAAAAAACTAAATGATAGATTTGATTTCTTGGGGGCTTATATGAACCTAGTCCAAGCCGAAGATATTGCCATTGATCCCTCTATTGCCGCCAAGGTTCAAAAAGACTTACAAACAGAGTTTGGGCTGGAAGAAATTAATATGGCCACTCATAAAAATGACGTAATGTTTGCCATGCATATTTTTGAGCACTGCTACCATCCCGAAAAAGCTGTTTATTCTCACTTTAAAATTGGCGCTCGTACCGCTTCCAGGCTAAAAAAAATTTGCGACCAAGAAGGCTTTTCACCGCAAAAAATCCTGGACTTTGGCAGTGGCTATGGCCGAGTATCGCGTTTCTTGCCCAGCTACTTTCCCACAACAGAAATCTTAATTTCTGAGGTAAAAGAACAGGCCCTTGATTTTCAAAAACGTCACTTTGGTTTTACCGGTAGTCACCACGGCCAAGATTCCGAAAGTCTTAACGCAGCTGGTATTGATCTCATTTTCGCACTTTCTGTATTTACGCACTTACCCAAGGAAGCCTTCAAGGACTGGCTCCAAAAGTTAATTAATATTCTTAATCCAGGCGGTGCATTAATCTTCACCTTTAATAATGGCGAGGACCCTAAGTACCAAGATTGGTTTGGCCAGGAAGAGTTTGTTTATCAACTGGCTTCGGAAGACAGTAAATTTTCCTTTATCAACGATAGTTTAAAGGATACTCAGATATACGGAAATACTTTTATCAGTCGGCATTTTTTGGAAAAGCTTTTAGCAAAGAAGGGGCTTAGCCATAAATTTCTAGCTTATGAGCTTAGCCCTGCACAAGAAGCAATACTCATTCGAAAAGAAGATTTATAATCTAACTTTTTAAGCTTTAATTTATTAGCGTAAGCTATGCAAGCGAATCGCTTTTTCTAAACGCTTTTTTGATCGATAGCTTTGCCATATTCCAAGGCCCAGACTTAATGCTGACCCTAGGGCTAAGCGAGGATCTAAAGACAGAGCTAAACTACGCTCTATGCTCGTTTCCTTTGGCAAGCTATTTAGGCTCTGGTAGTTAATTATGCTCCCCACCATCATAGCACCACTTAAGCCGTAAAAAGCATAACTACAATTGCGGTAAAACCTAGAATTCCTAGCTAGTTGATAAGCCTCACTATTTTGAGGCTCTATTTGCAAAATGTACTGCCGAATCTCAGCTTTGCTCTTATATTTTACTGCGCTGTCTGTTGAAGCTTGAGTAAACTGAGCACAAGCATAGATAGAGCTAAATGTTAGAGCTAAGAAGCAAATAAATCTAGTCATTGGTGTGTGTTTTAATGGCCCTAATCTATTTAAAGGCTTCATTGAATCAAAGTAAACAAAGGTCGCTCAGCTAAAAGCCAGGCTGATTTCGTATATTTAATTACTTATCTTTAAAGGGCAGCAATATAGCTAGCCAAATTAAAAGAGTTCTCTCGCTAGTCACTTTTCAAATTCAATCGCTAATGATATAAATATCACTAAATCTAATGACCACCGAAGTATCGGCTAAATGCTCCTAAATTTGAAATATTCAAAACTCTACTAAACGCTAATTTTAAAGCTATGAAACAAATACTAGTATTTGCGGGCATATTGTTTGCCTTCGCAGCCTGCAAATCAGAACAAAAAGAAATGCAAGAAAATCAATTACAAAGCAGTGGTGAGTGCCCAATGGGTTTCAGCTCTGGTCAATCAGCTGGCACCACCCTTAAAGGCGAAGGTCCAACCAACAAAGACTGGTGGCCTAATCAGCTTGACTTAAGTGTCTTACGTCAGCATTCCGAATTATCTAACCCCATGGGTGAAGATTTCGATTATGCCGAAGCTTTTAATAGTCTTGATTACGAAGCAGTGAAAGCAGACATCCGCGCGGTAATGACCGACTCACAAGAGTGGTGGCCGGCAGATTACGGCAATTATGGCCCTTTATTTATCCGCATGGCTTGGCATAGCGCGGGAACTTACCGTACAGGCGATGGCAGAGGTGGATCAGGTGAAGGTCAACAACGTTTTGCCCCCCTGAATAGCTGGCCAGACAATGGCAACCTAGATAAAGCCAGGCGTCTTATTTGGCCTATCAAACAAAAATATGGCAGCAAGCTTTCTTGGGCCGATTTAATGATCCTTACTGGTAATGTAGCCTTAGAATCTATGGGCTTTGAAACTATAGGTTTTGGTGGTGGCCGTGCCGATGTATGGGAACCAGCGAGCAACGTTTACTGGGGTGCTGAAGCAGAAATGTTGGCCAACAAAAAACGCTATAATGAAGAAGGCGAATTAGAAGATCCTTTAGCAGCGGTGCAAATGGGCTTAATTTACGTTAACCCAGAAGGCCCAAATGGTAATCCTGATCCAAAACTAGCCGCCCGCGATATTCGCGAAACTTTTGGTCGCATGGGAATGAATGATGAGGAAACTGTCGCACTTATTGCTGGTGGTCATACCTTAGGTAAAACCCATGGTGCCGGCGACGCTTCCTTAGTAGGTGCAGAGCCCGAGGCAGCGGCGATTGAAGAGCAAGGTCTAGGCTGGAAAAGCAGCTACAAATCGGGTAAAGGTCCCGATGCCATTACCTCTGGTTTAGAAGTAATTTGGACACCTACTCCTACGCAATGGAGTCAAGCCTATTTTGCCACCTTATTTGCCTACGAATGGGAATTAACTAAAAGTCCAGCCGGTGCTCATCAATGGGTAGCGAAAGACGCTGGTGAAATTTTCCCTGATGCCTTCGATGAAAATAAGAAGCATAAACCTACCATGTTAACCACCGATCTTTCTTTGCGTTTTGATCCGGCTTACGAGAAAATTTCTCGCCGTTTTTTAGATAACCCTAAAGAATTTAACGCCGCCTTTGCTCGCGCTTGGTTTAAGTTAACCCACCGCGACATGGGACCCAAAGCCCTTTATTTAGGACCAGAAGTTCCAGAAGAAGATTTCATTTGGCAAGACCCTATACCAGCGGCTGATTATGCACAGATTGATCAAAAAGATATTAAAGCACTTAAAGCTTCCATTCTTAGTTCAGGACTAAGTATTCAAGAATTAGCCTCTACCGCATGGGCTTCTGCCTCCACTTTCCGTGGATCTGATAAAAAAGGTGGTGCCAATGGAGCACGCATTCGCCTTGAGCCACAAAGGAACTGGGAAGTAAATAATCCCACGCAATTAAACAAGGTTTTAAGTGCTCTAGAAAAAATTCAATCGGATTTCAATGCTAACTCTAGCTCTAAAAAAGTTTCACTGGCCGATCTCATTGTTTTAGGCGGTAATACGGCGGTTGAACAAGCGGCCAAAAATGGTGGCTTTACCATTAGCGTTCCTTTCACTCCTGGTAGAACGGACGCTAGTCAAGAACAGACGGACATAGAATCCATGGCGGTTTTAGAGCCGATTGCTGATGGCTTTAGAAACTATCTAAAAACCCAGTACTCTATACCTACTGAGGCACTTTTAGTAGATAAAGCCCAATTGCTAACCCTCAATACACCCGAGATGACCGTTTTAGTTGGAGGTATGCGTAGCATGGATCTTAACTACGATAATTCGAAACATGGTGTTTTCACTGATAAGCCTGGTACTTTAAGCAACGACTTCTTTGTTAACCTGATGACTATGAGCAATGAGTGGTCCGCTATTTCAGATACCAAAGAAGTGTTTGAAGCAAAAGACCGTAAAACTGGCGAAGTAAAATGGACCGCTACTCGCGCCGATCTAATTTTCGGCTCCAACTCAGAGCTACGTGCTTTGGCCGAAGTATACGCCAGTGACGATGCAAAAGAGAAATTTGTAAACGACTTTGTAGCCGCATGGAGCAAAGTAATGAGCCTTGATCGTTTTGACTTGAAATAGGAGTTACAAACTAATTTGAACATCAAATTACTAAGGCCCTTTGGAAATCCTAAGGGCCTTTTTCTTGATGGAAGTTTAACGATAGCCACGCGATAGACTTTCTTCAGGCCTCATTATTCATCTTTTCTTCACAAGACCTTATATTAATGCATCGGCCCGAGACCACTAAAAATAAGATTATTACAGTGCTAAATAAAGACCAATCGTCTCTTATTCGCAAATTATGATAACTCTCTTTCTCTAAAAAATATTGTTAAAAATCCCAATATCATCATGGTACGACTTTGCCGTGGCGATGAATGGCAAAAGTGACCATTATCAAAGCGACCTCATCATGCTAAATGATGTGTAAATTGGCCACATAACTACCATTTTGGTTGGCATTACTATTGGCGATGGTGCTATTTTCGCCACTAATGCATGGGTAATTAAAGATTTACCTGCTAATACGATCGTAGGTGGCAATCCTGCAAGTGTACTAAAAGCTAAAAGCCCAGACCTAGCTCATTTGCTGTGGCCAGCTACCGTTGTACTGATCAAACTAGTGTTTTCCTTTTATTGAAAATCTGAGGCTTTAATTTTAGGTCGAACTTAAGTTTCAAATAACATTGCAGTCGGTACCTTTGCAGTCAATTTCAAAGAAAAACCATGAAAATCGATAAAACTAACCCCTGGCACAAAGTAAAGGTAGGTGATAAACAACCTGAAATTGTGAACGGAATCATCGAAATCCCCAAAAACACCCGCGCAAAATACGAGCTAGATAAAGATTCAGGTTTACTTTTAATGGATCGAGTAATTTACTCTTCCATGTATTACCCTGCTAATTATGGATTTATTCCGCAGACCTATTGCGATGATAAAGATCCCCTCGATATTTTAGTGCTTTCGCAAATAGATATCGTACCCATGTGCATTGTATCTTCTAAGGTTATTGGCGTTATGCGCATGATTGACAATGGAGAGTTAGATGATAAAATTATCGCTGTGGCAGAAAACGATATGAGTGTAAGTCACATTAATGATATCTCAGAGTTGCCCAAGCACTTTATTAAAGAATTGAAAAACTTTTTTGAAGACTATAAAAAGCTTGAGAATAAGACCGTAAGCATTGAGGAGTTTCAAGATGCGGCAACGGCTAAAAAGATTCTTAAACAAAGTATGATTGATTATCAAAATCACATAAAGTCTTAGAGCAGCACTTAAAACGTTTAAAGACTTCCTATATATTAAATATTGGAAGTCTTTTTTAATATAAAACCGAAGTCGGAATATCACCTATGGCAACTGGTTAATCCAAATCGGATCTTTTTTAATTTTTGATGCGCACAAAAAAAGGGAAGCCAAATGCTTCCCCTGTTTAGTAAAGTACATTATAGGATGTAAAATAGATTCTAAATTAAAAGCGGTAACCAACAGTTAACCCAAAACGTGGATCGATTGAAAGTAAATCGGTTACATCTACTGTGGGCGCTGCATTATTAGAATAGCTATTAGAACTAACCAAGAAATAGCCAATACCCAACCATGAGCCCAAGGTTAAGCCTGATTTAAAGGCGTACATGTAACCAAAAGTAGTTCCGATAGAAAGTCCAAAATAGCTAACATCGTAGTTTGTTAAAGTAGGAATCGGGAAGCCATTAGGATCATTTGGATCAGGAGCTAAAACTGTGGTTGTCAGCTCCTCGCCGCTTGTTGCAACACTACGAACTTTAAGATAACCACCTACGAACCAACGATCTAAACCAGGTCTACGATTAGGATCAAAATAATACCTAAACTCTGGGGCCACCATAAATCCTCTAAATGGCACTTCTTTTATTGTTGGAATCCCAAATCCTCCAAAACCGCCGGCAGTACTGGTAGTAGTAAGAGACCAGTCTATAAAGCCAAGGCCCAAAACAACACTCATATTTTTAGCAAAGCCATATTCTACGTTTGCAGAGTAAATGCCACTAAAAATAGGTGAAAGATTAAGATGTGCACCAAAATTACCACCTTTGCGACGACGATCTTCATCTTCGCCTTCTGCAGAAGCATTAAAACTGGTAAATAAAATGGCTAGCGCAGCCAAAAAGGTAGTAGTTTTTTTCATTGTACTATTTATTGTTTGCTACAAATAAATGAATTGATGAGGTGAATTCCAAGAGATTGGAAAAAATTAAGTTAAATCTTGCATCCATTTCTAAGAAAAAAGCAAAACACTATCTCGAGAAGCTGAATAAATAAATCAGCTAAATCCTTAAAATGAACTACTTAAAAAAAATTATATATAAATATTCCTAGGGAAATTTACCTCGTATTGACTCCACTACTTGAGTTCTTTAAGGCCCTGATTATCTAGCCATTGTCCGACTGATTTATTCAGTTCTGGATAAAACTCCTTAAAAAGAGGTATAAGATCTGACTCTAACTCCTGCAATTGGTTGGCCGCTAAATTCATGGTATTCTTATAACTTGTTCGTCTGCTCATTCCTTCTAAACTGCGACTTAAACCCTCATGCGTAGAATAATTAAACAACCAATTTCCCTTGGCCATATAATGCACCATGTGCGAAGCAGCTTCTGGTAATTCATCTTTTCGGAGATTAAATAGTTGATAGGCATACTCTGCAAAATCTGCCAACGACTCTTGATGCCAAAAATAATAATCGCGTGCTAAGAGATGATCGAAATAAATATCCAATACCACTCCACTAAACTTGCCCTGTAAAGGACGAATGAGCACTTTGGCCTCTTCTACCAGGGAGTGACTATCCGTAAAGTCATCAATAAAATGATGTAAATGTATACCGCGCTGTACCTCAGGAATAAACTCGCTAAACTTAGCTTTACGCGTGAAATCGGCCACCAAATTACCTAGCATTAAGTCATCATTTTTAATGGAAAGACTAAGATGCGCTAAGTAATTCATGCTGCAAATATGTGTAAATTTGCAACTATAATGAAGTTCACACGGCTTATTAGTATTTTTCTCCTTTGCATTTACAGTTATTCTCAGCTGCAAAGCCTATTGGTTATTGGCGATTATATAATTGATTACCAAAGCTATAAATACGAAAAGTGCGAGAATAAAGATCGTCCCGAGTTAAAATGCAATGGAACTTGCCAGTTGGCTAAGCTTTTAGCTAGCCCCGTAAAAACAGCGCCTGAATTAGGCACTGTTTTACTTTTCCAAATTCAAGTATATTTAAGCCCAAGGGTAGAAATCCAGCTTCCTATGGCTAACAATAACAAAAGCTATTTCTCCTGCCAAAGCTTTAACCTTAAATCAGGGGTTTCTAAAAATTATCTTCCCCCTCCTAAAATTGAAATAGAAGCCCGTCTCATCTAATTTCAATTTTTAATATTTCACTATGCGATTTTATTCGTTGATCCTAATCATTTGGGTTCAATCACTCTATAGCAATATCTCAGCTTGCGATGTTTGCGGCTGCGCCTCCATGGGTTTTAGCATGGGAGAATGGTCTCCTAATTCTAAATATAGTTTATCGAGCAACTATGGATTTCGCAACTTTACCAACTCAGGCTTTAAGGATAATTTTCATCTGGCTGAACTGGTTTTCACCTATCGTTTTAATAGCAAATTTCACCTCGAGACACGCTTACCAATTTTATGGGCAGAACGTCGTTATTCAGGCGCCTTACGGGCGAATGAGCAGCTGCAAGGCGTAGGTGACCTAAGTGTTAGTTTAGCTTATGAATTATTTTCAATACTAAGTACTTCTTCCTTACAAAGTCTTTATCTATCGGCTGGACTAAACTTACCCACGGGCGCTTACCAAAATAGCCTTGCGGAAGATCCATTAAGTCCCAATTTTCAATTAGGCACAGCCAGCTTAGACTACCAAGCCACTTTAGCTTATCAAATAAACACTAAAAATTACATGGGCTTTGTCCAAACTGCCTATCTCCTTAATACACGAAATCGATACCATTACACTTTTGGAAATCAAGCATTTCTCAATTTGAGAATCGGTCGGAAAATAAAATTCAAAGAAGCGAAAAGTTCTTGGCTCTTTTTTGTTGGCCTTAGCGGCGAGCATTTTGCACGCGACATCAATGAGCGATCTTATTACCAAGCTGGGACAGGTGGGTCTGCTGCATTCGCAGATATTGGTGTTTACTACTTTTTAGATCACTGGCGTATCAGCCTAAGCTCCCAAAACAAAATTGCTCAAAGAAAAGACAGCAATTATAAAGCAGGAAATCAATTAAAACTGAAAATCAATTATTCCTTCTAATGCGAAAAACTTGGATCAGCATTATAGCATTGATAAGTCTCTCTAGCTGCGAGAAAATTAAAGGAGTCGAAGGCCGAGAAGACATCGAAGGCCCAAATATCACCATTTTTCAGCCTCAAGTAGAAAGCTTTCGCAGTAATGATACCCTGAAAATTGAAGTATTATTTAGCGATAACAATGGACTTCACGACGTGTACATTGGATTAAACGATATGACGGTAGGTTTAAAACGTATTCACTGGTCGCTTCACGAGCACGGGCTCAATGCTAAAATCGACACATTTTATGTTTTCCCCAGCTACACAGGAAGTAAGGAGTATGTGTTACAAATAGAAAGCAGCGATCATAATAATAATCGCTGCTCTACTCGTAAACCTTTATTTTTAAATTAAAGTGCGGCGAGACTAAACTCGTAGCTTTCAGTAATAGGATTAATTAGAAGTTTTTTACAGGCTTCATCTACCTTGGCTTGAGCGCTAGCTTCGTCAGCCGCCTCCACTTCAAGGTGGATGTGTTTACCGATGCGCACACCTGAAATTTCGGCTAAACCGATGTTTTTCATACTACTAGAAACGGCCTTCCCTTGTGGATCTAATAAGGCTTGATGTGGCATTACGTTAATTTCAGCTTTAAATTTCATGGCTGTATAAATTATTCAATTTCCCTGCTTTTGGGTTTAAAAAATATAGAAATAAGCAGGTACAAAGGTATAACAAAGGCGAAAGCCCGAAAGCGCAGAAGCGCAAAAAGTAGAACTATTGCCACAATTAATAAGATCCGTGACTTATTGGCCTTCCAGCTCAGGTCTTTAACCTTTAGTGACAGCAAGGGCAGCTCCGCCACTAAAAGCAAGGAAGAGGCGATAGTTAAGAAACTTAAGAAGAAAGGATGCAACAATATAGCCTCGGTAGTTGGGTTCTCAGTTTTAAGAGCCCAAATTGCTAAAGAGTATATGAGGATCGTGTTGGCAGGGGTTGGCAAGCCTATAAAGTTCTCCGTTTGACGCGTGTCGATATTAAACTTAGCTAAACGCAGGGCCGAAAAAATAGGCACCAAAAAGGCTAAAAAAGGCAAGAATGAAGGTAGTGGCTCTCCACTGCGCGCTACCTCTAAAAAAAGGTGATAGAGCATAAATCCGGGCGCCACGCCAAAACTTACCAAATCGGCTAAACTATCTAATTGCAAACCTAATTCTGAATGCACCCCTAGGGCCCTTGCTACCAATCCGTCTAAAAAATCGAAAACTAGGGAAGCAGCTAAGAGATAGGCGGCAAGCACCACATTGCCATCAAAAAGAGCGATAATTGCAAACAATCCCGACGCCAGGTTGGCGAGGGTTAATAAATTTGGGATAACACTTTTCATTTTTAATGGGCCTTATGAGGCAATATTAGTACAATTGTAGTGTTTAAAAGGACGGAAATTAATTTATTTGCCTCAAATATTCCCTTGAAAAAATTAGTACTACTTCTACTACTTTCTCCTCTGCTTAGTTGGAGTCAGGCACGAAAATATTCCAATGCTTTTTTAGAGATTGGTATCGATGCGCGCGCCATGGCGATGTCGAATGCAGTTATTGCCTCCACTAACGATATCAGCGCAGCTTATTGGAACCCCGCCGGTTTGGTAGGTATTGAAAATAGCTGGCAAGCAGCGGCCATGCACGCCGAATACTTCGCTAGTATTGCTCAGTACGATTATGCGGCATATGCGCAAAATATTGATGAGAATAGTACGGCCGCTATTTCTTTTATTCGCTTTGGTGTAGATGACATTCTGAATACCACCGACCTAATTGACCAAGATGGCAATGTAGATTACGATCGCATTACGCGCTTCTCCGCAGCAGATTACGCTCTTATCGGATCTTACGCTCGACGTTCCACTAATATTAAGAACCTTAGTTATGGCGCTAATTTTAAAATCGTTTACCGCCAAATTGGTGACTTTGCCAACTCGATAGGCTTTGGTTTCGATGCAGGTTTACAATATAAAATAGGCAAATGGCAATTGGGCGCTAGCTTTAAAGATATCACCACCACCTTTAATGCTTGGACTATTAACGAAGAAGCCTTCGGCGAAAGTTTAGAAATCACCAACAGCGATTTACCCACCGAAAATTTAGAGCTTACCATTCCCCGCATGCTCCTTGGTTTTGGCAGAACCTTTCAATTAAACGATAAGTACAGCTTACACAGCGAAATGAGCGCCGACTTCACCTTTGGCGGCAAGGAAAACACCTTAATTTCTAGCGAAATTACTAACATCAACCCTAACCTTGGTTTGGAAGTAGGCTACTTAAATTTCGTTTTTCTTCGCATGGGATTTGGTAATGTAAAACGCCTCACTAGTTTTACAAACGAGACTAGCTTTAGCCTGCAACCCAATTTAGGTATTGGCTTTTTATACCGTGGCATTTCTATAGATTACGCTTTAACCGACATTGGAAGCGCATCGGGCACTCTTTATTCGAATATCTTCTCTTTAAAATTTAACTTTGAGGACTTTAAAAAGTCTTAATGTTAAAAAAATACCGTCCATTTTACCTAAGTGCTTCCCTACTCTATCTCAGTGAAGTTATACCCGCTTTGTATCTACTGAAGTTCTTGGCTTTAGCTCCGCTTATCTTGGAGCTACGACAAAGTGGTAACTTCAATCGCAACTTAATCGGCATTTTGTTAACCATGAGTTCTTGGTCTCTTGCTCTTTTTTTAGGAGATGAAGTGAGCTCTAGCTACCCAGTATTTAACGGGCTTGCTTTAATTCTCTACTTAATTAGCAAAGAGCGTCTTGGGCCACAACGCTCTTCCTTGGCTTTACTATTCTTTTGGCTGAGCGCCGAAGGGCTCGCTTATACTTTTACCTTTTTCGAAAACTGGTCACACCCTTACAGTGAGGCCCTTTTCGATTTACAGTATTCCAAAAATTGGCTCAGCATAACGGGTTTTTTAGGGGCTAGCTTCTGGCTATTATTACTCAATTATTTTGCCGCCTATTTGGGAAGTAAACAAGATCGTAGCAAATTAAATTGGCCCGCCTTATTAAAAGGCTTTGGACTCTTAATTCTTCTAGGTATTGTTATTCCGCTTGCCCTAAGTCCACAAAGCACCATTGATGCCATTTCGGAATATCCGAGCTACAACTTAAAGCTCTTACCCGCCGACTTGTTCTTGCAGCGCATGTCTTATTTCCTTGCTTTCTTCCTCCTCCTATTTTCAGTAGTAAAACACATTTTAAGAAACAGTAAACGCGATGATAGATTTACGTAGCGACACTTTTACTAAACCTTTGCCTGATATGCTAAAAGCCATGTGGGCAGCGGAAGTAGGCGATGACGTTTTTGGGGAAGACCCTACCATTAATGCTTTAGAAGCAAAGGCTGCAGCCCTTTTCGGAATGGAAGCCGCCGTATTTTGTCCTTCGGGCACTATGACCAATCAGATTGCCATAAAAGTGCATACCCGTCCCGGCCAAGAAATTATTTGTCACGAATACTCACATGTTTACAATTACGAAGGCGGTGGCATTGCCTTTAACAGCGGTTGCCAAGTGAGACCTTTAGCGGGACCGCGTGGAAAATTAGAAGCCAGTAGTGTGGCCGAAGCTTTACAAAATCCTTTGGATATGCACGCAGCTACCAGTCGCTTGGTGGTTTTAGAAAACACCACTAATAAAGGTGGAGGCGCTTGTTACGAGCTAAGTGAAATTGATGCTATCAAGGCAGTGTGCGAAAAAACGGGACTCGGTTTACATCTTGATGGAGCCCGTTTATGGAATGCTTTAATCGCTAAAAGACAGCAGCCAAAGGATTTTGGCAGTCGCTTCGATTCAATTTCAATCTGTCTAAGCAAAGGCCTCGGCTGTCCCGTTGGCTCTTTACTTCTAGGCTCTAGCGAATTTATTAGGGAGGCACGCTTTGTTCGCAAGAAGTTCGGCGGAGCGATGCGACAAGCGGGTTATTTGGCGGCGGCAGGTATTTACGCCCTCGACCATCATATTGAGCGACTCAGTGAAGATCATGCGAAAGCCCAAAAATTAGCAGAGGCTTTAGAAGCCAGCTCTTGGATAGAAAAGGTGGAAACAGTGGAAACGAATATTATAATTTTCAAACTGAAGGCAGACAAAAACATCGGGGAGTTTAATGCCACCTTAAAGGCAGAAGGGGTTTTACATATCGATATGGGGCAAGGTAAGCAGCGCTTCGTTACCCATCACGATGTAAACTTTGAAGATATTGATAAGGTTTGTCAAGTAATTGGTGACTTAGCTTAAGAAGAGCATTCCAAAGGCAATTAAACCCAGTATTACTATTTGCAGGATGCGCGACCATTTCCAGAAGATTGGGCTTTGCAAAAAGCTTCCAAAATAGCTGGCCATCGCCGCCATTAAGCTGAAAATTATGGCTGCCTGCAACATAAATGTAGCGCCTAAAAATAGCATTTGCCCAAAGCTCGACCAAGGAGCTGAATCGGCAACAAACTGCGGTAATAAAGCAAGAAAGAAAAGCGTAACCTTGGGGTTTAACACATTCATTAAAAAACCTTTACGAAAAGAAGTCCAAAAGGCCTTAGGACCGGTGTTTTCGGTTTTTTGCCATTGGAATGATTCGGGTTTTTCGCGCCAAGCTCCATAGGCCAGATATAGTAAATAGGCCGCACCGGCCAAGCGAATAAACCACGACAAGCCCGGCCACTCTTTTATTAAAAGCGCAAAACCACTTGCAGTGAGAAGGGTGTGCACCAATACTCCCGATGCTAAACCCAAAGAAAGACTAAAGCCACGTTTAAAACCACGACTTAAACTTTCGGTAATCACGTACATGTTATCTGGGCCCGGCAGGAAAGTGAGAGAAACCGCTGCCACCAGAAAAGCTAAGAAGCTATTTACATCCATAATCTTGCTATTAAGCGGTCTATAATGCACCTTTGTACCATGCAAAAAAACGCTGAAAATCTGGATTGGCATGCATTCTATACCAAGCCTCGCACTGAAAAAAAATTAGCGGAGCGTTTACGCGCTAAGGGTTTTGAAGTTTACGCCCCTACACAAACCATATTGAAGCAGTGGAGCGACCGCAAAAAAATGGTGGAAGAACCCCTTTTCCGCTCCTATGTTTTTGTGCAAATTAACTACAAAGATTACCTAGAAATACTGCAAACTCCTGGTGCAGTAGCTATTGTTCGCTGGCTGGGCAAGCCTGCTCTTATTCGCGATGAAGAAATTGTGGCCATCAAAGAGTTTTTAAAACTAAGTAGTGGCATGGCCATCGAATTACGCGATTTTAAAAAAGGTGATCAGCTACGGGTAAAACACGGGAATTTAGAAAATGCCGTGGGAACGGTAGTGCGTCAGACCAAAAGCAAAGTAATTTTAGAAATCGAAAAACTAGGAATGGCGCTTTATGCTGAAGTCCCTAAAAGTCAAGTTGAAAACACCCCCTAAAATATGCGTTTATCATTTATAGCTCTACTTCTCCTTTTTTCGCATCTCGGCTTTAGCCAGGAAACGATAAACTGGATTAAAATTGAAGATTTAGAAGCGGCCCAAGCCAAAGAACCACGAAAAGTTATAATCGACCTTTATACCAATTGGTGTCATTGGTGCCACAAAATGGACGAGAATACCTTTCAAAATCCGGGTATTGCATCTTATGTAAATGAAAACTTTTACGCCGTGCGCTTTAATGCGGAACAGAAAGACACCATACTTTTTAAAGGACAAAAGTTTGGTTTTGTACCGAAAGGTCGCAAAGGTTACAACGAACTAGCGGCGGTATTAGCTAAGGGCCGCCTTTCTTACCCTACTATCGTTTATTTAGACGAAGAACTTAACCTCATTCAACCCGTACCGGGCTATATGGATGCAAAGGCCTTTGAGGAAGTTATTACTTATCTGGGCGAAGACCACCACAAAGAGCAGGAATTTGAGCAATACAAGCTTAATTACAACGGAAATATTCATAATTCGACTAAAGAATAGCAAAGGAATAGGCCGAGGAAAATTCTTTAAATTTACCTTTGCCGCCTTATAAAACACAGGCATGAAAATCTCCTACAACTGGCTTAAACAGTACCTCGATATAAAATTACCCGCCGAAAGGGTTTCTGAACTATTAACCGATACCGGTTTAGAGGTAGAAGGACTCGAGCAAATTGACACGATTAAAGGTGGTTTGCGCGGTGTAGTTATTGGCGAAGTTTTGAGCTGTGAGAAGCATTCTAATGCTGATAAGCTTAAGGTTACCACGGTAAACATTGGGACAAAGGAATTGCTTCCTATTGTATGCGGAGCGCCAAATGTAGCGGCAGGACAAAAAGTATTAGTAGCCACTGTTGGCACGGAGATTTACACGGAAGACGATTCCTTTACCATTAAGAAAAGTAAAATTAGGGGCGAAGTTTCGCAAGGCATGATTTGCGCCGAAGACGAATTAGGTCTAGGTGAAAGTCACGATGGCATTATGGTCCTTCCGGCAGATGCGCCAGTAGGACAAGCTGCGGCCGAATACTTTAATATCGAAAGCGATTATGTTTTCGAAATTGGCCTTACCCCCAATCGCACGGATGCTATGTCGCATTATGGCGTAGCCCGCGATTTAAGAGCGGCCATTTTA